>Ga0256845_1000489_pt1 | contig 37297 bp, 29 predicted proteins | sample RiftiametaG_FD_189101 | JGI IMG/M metagenome (GOLD analysis project Ga0256845, IMG submission 189101) | Tube worm associated microbial communities from hydrothermal vent at the East Pacific Rise, Pacific Ocean - Riftia | ecosystem: Host-associated > Annelida > Integument > Unclassified ...
CATGATAATCACTGCGTATGTCTGCTGTGCCGCGAAAAAAAAGTAAAAAAAACATTTGACAATATGACATATGTACAGTAATTTCCATACACCTGCTTGTTAAATATTTCACAAGCAAATAACAGTATTTATACCATGTGAAATATAGCACATGCGTGGGTGCATATTAGCTCGGTATCACTATACGGCACAATGATACGACTGATATCAAAGTGCTGCAGTATATTTACTTTCGTCGCCTTGACATCCTGTTTGGGATGACTAGAATAAACGTTTCATATTTTACGGCAACCCCGTGAAATCACAAGGAGGAACGCTATGACAAAACCAGTCATTAGAAAAAAGTATCTATTAGCCCCCGGACCGGTACCGGTTCCTGAAAGCAGCCGTCTAATCGCTGCACAGTCTATTATCCATCATCGCACACCGCAATTTGAATCAATTCTGAAAGAATGTACTGATGGATTAAAGAAAACGTTCAATACAACACAGGATGTTTTCATCATGGCAGCATCAGGCTCAGGTGCCATGGAAGCCGCTATGGCAAATATTATGAGCCGTGGTGAAAAAATGCTTGCAATCGTCGGCGGAAAATTCGGCGAACGATGGGCAAAGATGGGAGAAGCGTTCGGCCTTGATGTTCAAGTAATGACTCTTGAATGGGGCAGTGCACCCGATCCGGATGACGTAAAGAAAATTCTTGATGCCGATAAAAACATTAAAGCAGTGTTTACACAATTGTTTGAAACATCAACAACAACGTTATTTGATATAAAAGCAATTGCAGCAATAACCCGTACACGTGATGTTATGCTTGTCGTTGATGCGGTCAGTGCACTACTGGCAACGACATTTGAAATGGATGCATGGGGTGTTGATGTTGCCGTCTGCGGTTCTCAAAAAGCATTTATGCTGCCGCCCGGATTGGCATATATATCATTGAGTGAACGTGCATGGGATCGTGTCGAGAAAAGCGATTTACCAAAGTTCTATTTTAACTTAAAAGCATATAAGAAATCCGCTGCAAAGAATTCAACGCCGTATACCCCGGCAGTTATGCTGGTTCAGCAATTGAAGGAAACGCTCCGAATAATTTTTGAACGCGGTGTTGAAGCAAATATACAAGATTGTGTTCATCAGATGAATGCTGTTCATGCAGCGGCGAAAGCACTTGGTTTGAAATTACTGTCAAAGAATCCGGGTCCCCCGGCAACAGGAATACTCCTGCCTGATTCGATTGACGGAGCAAAAATACCGAAAATCATGCGTGATGAGTATGGAGTAACCGTCGCCGGAGGACAGGAACATCTTAAAGGTAAAATCATTCGTATTGCGCATATGGGACATGTTGAGTTTACCGATTTAGTCGTCGCCATTACAACACTTGAAGTAGTATTGCGAAAACTGGGATATGATAAGTTTGAACTCGGTGCCGGTGTTGCCGCACTCACCAAAGAATTATATGTCGTATAAGGAGGCGTGCCATGAAACTATTAGTATGTGATAAAATAGCAGATAGTGCTGTTGAAGCACTGCAAGCAATTCCTAATGTTGATTGTACGGTTAAGGTCGGAATGGCACCGGAAGAACTGCTGACGGTTATTCCGGAATATGAAGGGATGATTATTCGCAGTGCGACTAAAGTTACTACGGAAGTATTACAGGCTGCATCAAACTTGAAAGTCGTCATTCGCGGCGGTATCGGGCTTGATAATGTTGATCGCGAAACAGCGAAAAAGAATGGTGTTGATGTTCGTAATACACCGACTGCCACGACAAACTCAGTTGCTGAGTTGACGATTGGCATGATGTATGCACTTGCCCGTCATATTGGTTATGCCCATGCATCAATGAGAGCCGGAAAATGGGAAAAGAAAAATCTGAAAGGCATTGAGCTTGCCGGTAAAACGCTTGGACTCATTGGCACCGGACGTATTGGTAAACGCGTTGCCGAACTCGCCAAAGCAATCGGTATGATTAAAGTTATTGGTTATGATCCCTATGTGGATGCTGATACGCTTGCAAAAGCGGGTATTGAGAAAAAGGAACTCGATGCAGTTTTACAAGAAGCTGATTGGATTTCATTGCATCTTCCGAAAACCGATGAAACTGCAAACATGCTTTCAACTGAACAATTTAAAAAAATGAAAAATGATGCTCGTATTGTTAATGCCGCCCGTGGTGGTGTCATTGATGAGAACGCGATAACACAGGCACTTAATGAAGGGACAATCGGCGGCTATGCTGTTGATGTATATTCAAAAGAACCTGCCGAATCAAATAATCCGCTCTTTACGGTCAATAACAATATTCTCTTTACACCGCATATCGGTGCGTCAACACAAGAAGGACAAGATCGTGTTGGCGAAGAAATTGTCAATATTGTTAAAGAATATGTATAATGAATGTAAAATCCTAACATAATAAAAAGCGCCCCGCAAAAGCGGGGCGCTTTTTTTATCTTGTTAATAATCTTCCGGTATATCGGTGTTTATACTTTACCGAATGTGAAGCGGCAGAAACATATATAGAGCATACTACAATACGTGCTAATTGATTTGACAGCAATAAAAATTATACTGTATTAAAAGTATTAATAGTGCAGTATCTTCTTAAATTGGTTTTATAATGTTTTCAGTTTTCGCAATAATAATATGACGCGGCGGAACATTCTGCATTTGAATAACTCCCGGACCAACAAGCGCATAAGCACCAATAATACGACCGGGCATCGGCATTGCATTCACTCCGGTGCGTGCATAATCACCAACCAGCGGACCGATGGCAATCAAGCCGGTATCAATCCGTTCTCCGTTCACATCAACTTTAATCGGCTTATCATCATGGCGCAGTGTTCCACAAACCGTTGCGGCACCGATATTGACGCCTTCACCGAATACACCGTACATTTCACTATGATGCATACACCATGCTTTATCAAACCATACACCATCACATTCTGCGGTAAATCCAATATGAACATCATTTCCGAATACACCGCCGATTCGTGCATAGGGTCCTATTTCACAGTGTTCGCCGATAATAGTATCTTCTTTTATTGAGGTTCCGCGCCGAATAATGGTATTCGCACCGATTCGGACATTATGTGCAATGGTAACCCCCTCTTCAATAATTACATTCTCACCGATAATTACTTCTCCTTCAATATAACCGTCGATTTTTGATGTTGCATCAATATATGATTCTGTTAAAATTTCACCTGCTGCTTCAGCAATATGATATGAAACGGTCATAATTTCCCACGGATAATCAATATCATGGGTATTATTTTTCATCATGACCGGACGAATAGTTTTTCCTTCCTGCCGCATATCTTCAAGCGCACCAAAAAGATCATATTCTTCAGGTCCGGATATTCCGACTTCGGTGTGAATGAAAAAACCGGGTTGCACTTTCAAATATTTGAATACTTCTTTGGTTAATGCAAAAATCCCTGCCGGAACGGTTGTTGCCCACTCCCGTGAATTATAGGTGAACTGGCGTATATGACCGTATGTTTCACTTTCTTCGTCATCATCAATAAGTATTTGCCATGAGTAATTATGGGTCTCAATAGTATTAATGGCAACGGCATGCGCTCCTTGATCCATAACAAATTTCAACTGTTCTACACTTACAATAGTATCACCATACAGTACGAGAAACTCTGTATCAACACTGCTTTCCGCAAGACTTAAAGCATGTGCAGTACCCGTCGGCTGCGGTTGAATTTTTATTTCAATAGACATATGTTCAAAATATTTCCGATTACGAAACAACCAATGATTCATCCGTTCGTTTTTCCATCCGGCTATGATAATAACCTTTTTAATCCCGACTGCATCCAGCGCTTCAAGCTGATGAACAATGATGGGTTTATTCGCAATCGGAATCAGTGCTTTCGGTCGGGTATAACTGAATGGTTCAATCCGTGTTCCGCGTCCTGCTGCGAGAATTACTGCTGTTGTTATTGTTGACATAATATCTTCCTTGCTGTGAGTTTTATAATAATAAGGCATTACTGTATCATCGCTACATTAATGCACAAACGATTTTTACGGTTGATCGCTATCCGATATGCATTAGACATGCAGTGCATATCATTGTATTAATCGTATTCCGTATTAGTATAAAAGAGCAAAATATCTTGTAAAGCCTCTTTCGGCAAAATTTAAATTATTTCAACCTAAACGTTTAGGTCGTTAAAATATACCACTCTTATGATTATTCACTGTCCGTGAACATTAATCAACAGTTTTATTATTATTTATTATGCCGTCGTTACTATATTTTATATCAGAACAGGAAAACAACAGTATTCCGACATTATTGTTCCGAAAGGAGTTTTGCCAATACAGTAAAGAAGTGAGTATCAAAATGCCGATGATATAGTATATAGAATAAACGTTGTGATTATAAAGGAATCACTATGAACATTAATAAAAAGCTCTTCTTCCTGTTTCCGGTGAGTATTATCAGTATTATTTTGCTTTCATCAGTCATTCTCATGGCAGTTTCTCTCTGGAATGATAACGGCAATCTTTACCGCAGCGGACGTATGCTGAAAGTTGGCGATCAAATAAAAATTATATTTGATGAAGAACTTACCGTTCGTTATCGTATGAAAACGCAGGATAATGAATCAAGTGCATTAAGCGGATCAACCCCTAATAGTTATCTCTCATTTTTACCGGCGCCGGCAGGTGATCATCAGATAACCTATACGTCATCGTCGCATACGGAAAACAAAGGATCGCTTGCAAGCGCAATAACAGTCAGTATCGCCGGTGTTCAGGAGAACGGCAATTTGAATGTTTCCGGAACACATACAATACGGGTTAATAATGAATATCAAACATTAGGTATTAGCGGTATAATAGCCCCATCAAAAATAATAGCGGGAAATCGTGTGTATTCCAGTGATGTTCAGGACGCACAGATAGAATACAAATCGTATATTATTAAACCGCAGAAATTTACCGTTAATGATTTTGAACGCACTGAACCGACGTATATAACGAATAAAGCAGCAGACGGAACACAAACCGTTACTGAAAAACCGGGAACATTGCAATTTCGTGAAGATAAGCAGGATACATTAATTATCGAGTATCTGAATAAAATTATGTCTTTATTATTTTTACCGTAAGGTATACGAAAAGTATAGGTTTGAACATTGCCGGATAGCAGGTGAAGGAAAAATATACGTAAAATCATTTATCGCCGGCTATCGGGTCTTGTTATAATATCTCAGTGAAATATAACAAGGATTGATTTTCAGGTTGTATGTGAAAATCCCCTAATGTGTTGACAATTTACCCTACGGTATGGTATTTGTTTTTATAAGAGGATACTAAAATATGGCACAAAAACTTCTCATTTTAGATGATACGACATCAATTATCAGTCCGTGGAAAAAATCAATACAAGAAAAGTATGACGTAACTGAAGCAGTCGGCGGTTTTGAAGCTCAAACGAAATTGCGGTCAACTGAATTTGCATTGATTATTGTCAATATTTCACTTCCGCGTTTTAATGGTGTCGAAGCGGTTTCACGAATTCGCAGTGCGAAAAAAGACGTGCCGATTATCGTTCTCTATGATAAAAAGGATTCCATGTATTTGCGTCAGACAACTGATATGGGAATACAAGGTGCGGTTGAACTGCCGGTCAATGTCATTACCCTCTATGCCAAAATACAACAATTGATTCCTGAAGATACCGAGCCCAGTACAGACGACCAAACAAATACTCAAATAACTCCCGGCAGTCAAAAAAAGCACCGTTCAGTACGCGGTTCCGGGCGTGCGTCAACTATGAAATCAGATACCGGCGGTGTTGATCTCCAGCAGAAGTTTTACGAAGGTCAAAGTGCAATGGCAACCGGACAAATTGATGCTGCGATTGAGGTATATTCATCAATGCTGGGGCTGACCAGTATTAAACGGGAAGGCTGGCGGCGGTATGTTGAAGAAGCTATGTTTCAGCTCGGACGCTGTTATGCATTAAAAAAAGATTGGGAAAACTCCACTGAACACTATGGAAAATTTGTTTCCCGCGCACCAAAACACGAACGGGTTAAAGAAGCACTGCTGAATGTTGGAATAAATTACGAAAATCAAAATGATCTCACCAAAGCAATAAACTTTTACAAAAAAGTTATTTCTCTTGCTCCAATGGATTCACTGACTACGAAAGCACGAAAACGGATTAAAAAAATTAAAGGCGAATAATATATATAATCAGGAAAATTATCTGTTTTTATTTTTCTTCAATGCGGGTTGCGTATCTCCCGATACTATATGCTGATAATCAAACTGTAATTATTTACTATCTGAACGATGAGCAGTTGAAAAAACGAAGTAGCTATTAAAACATACACTCAGAAAAAGGAATTATATAACACTGATATAGTTTGTGCTTTGTCTCAATAGGGCTTATAAAAATAAGACGAATGCTGTTGTGCGGCAGGGGATGAGAGGGATTATAATTTACCCCGATTTGTCAGAAATGAGTGATGCCAATTGAAGTGCGTCAGGGGGTGTGAGGGATTATAATTTACCCCGATTTATCAGAAATGAGTGATGTCAATTGAAGTGCGTCCGGGGATGAGAGGGATTATAATTTACCCCGATTTATCAGAAATGAATGATGCCAATTGAAGTGCGTCCGGGGGATGAGAGGGATTATAATTTACCGGCACGCATAATACGATCACAGTGTTCTTCTGTTATAATCGGGTCACCGGCGAAAACTCCATCCGTATCGTCATATTGATAAAAGTACCATTGTTCATTATAGGGACCTTGGTCTTTTTGCTGCCATTGTTTTTGATATGCAATTAATTTACCGTCAGTATTATAATGCAGTACATGTTCAACAAAATAATACCCCAGCGAGAAATCGTCATAATAATAAGTTCGGTTATAAGTTGTTTCTTTCCTGCCTTGTGCATCGTATTCATAATACAGCCACCATCGGCAGGTATATTGTTTCGTTCTTGGAACACGAATATACTTTGCTTTTGAACGAAACTGACCATCAGTGCGATACGTATATCGTATATATGCGGTACAGACCCGATGCTTCCAGTATTCTTTCCGCCATACCTTACTATTTGAAAGAATAATAACTCTGCGCAATTGATGTTTCTGCCAGTAGCATGCTGCATATACTTCATCGGAACCGTCACGGTACCAGCATTCCCAATAATTATCGGTATCAGGCAATATTGATTCATTAAGCGGATTTTGCGGCTGCTGAGTATTAGTATTCCATGTAGAGAAATACTGATGCGTCATACCCCATGCGTCAAGTTCCCACGGCGGCACTTCATTAATAAAATCCCACCCGAATGCAGAAACACATAGTATAATGTTTAGTACGATAATAAGATAATAATGTTTCATCCCAAGCTCCCATTATACCGTATTTAATTACAGTATGTATTTTTATGCTCTGCAATATAAATATCGTATACCATACTGCTGTGAGCGTATTATAAAACAAGCAGCATTAAATTATGCATCCCGATACAGCAGTATATCATATTGTCGCCTATTATACTATTTACTGCCGTAGTATAAATATACCACACTATTAGGCAAAATGCCAAGTTCAACGAGCAGTTTTATTATACCGACATTTGCTTGTATTCTGTTGAGCATACAAAAAACCGGCGGCAGTATTACCTGATTTATTTTTTATGAATTAATAATGCTTGTATATCCCGAGCATTTGAAACAGCATTGCCGTGATGATGATTATTGAAAAAAACATATGTCTCCCGTGTTGTTGTATTCATTGATTGTATTTTCGGGACCCATTCTTGTAATTCAGGTTGTGTATACAAATAATCATATCGGGACTGTTGAGTATCCGTATTCCACCATCGCGTGGCATCACGACTGTGAAAACGAACATATCCGATTGCGCCGGTTACCCATGCACAACGCGGCGGCAGACTCGGAATATCCGGTTCATCGACACAACAAAAGTTTAATTCAAGCGACTGTAAGAGCATAATGGTTTGCTCATTAATCCAATTGTTGTTTCTGAATTCAATAACCACCGGCAATGAAGCAGTATAATCACGAAACCGCTTTAAGTAGTCTTGATTTTCAGCGGTGTTTTTAAATCCCCAAGGAAACTGTGCCAGTACAGCGCCGAATTTACCGCTTTGTATCAATGGTGTTAACGATGTACAAAAGCGTTTAAAAGCCGGCAGCCCTTCTGTTCGCTCATGGGTCATTGCTTTCGTGGCTTTTACGACGAATTTAAAGTTTTCCGGTGTTTTCTTTTCCATTCCCTGCAGTATAGCAGTTGTGGGTTCGCGGTAGTATGTAAAGTTTATTTCAACACAATTAAAAAATCGGGAATAATGATTGAGCATCAGCGCTTTTCCCAGTGCTGCAGGATACAACACACCACGCCATTCATCGTAACTGTAACCGGATGTACCGATATAAATTATGCCGGGCATATAATGAGTATATCGGCACGATAATGAAAATTAAAGTATTATTTATTCGGTAAATTATGCCTAATCAATAATATTGTTTTGGTATGCGTATGGTGTTCTGTATTATATCTTTACAAAACGCAGGATATCAATTATGTATTGATATACAGAAGAGAGTGTTATATTTACATTTAAAGGAATTTTATATATGCCCGTCAAACCGGATACATGGATAATTAAAAAAGCCCAAAATGGTATGATTGAGCCATTTGAACCGGCGCAGGTGCGCACCGGAATTTCATTCGGAACTTCATCATACGGATATGATTTTCGTATCAGTAATGAATGGCAGATTCCATCTGCCGCGACGGATGTCATACTTGATCCGAAAAAACTTCCTGCTGATTTTTTCTATGCTGCAACGGAAAATGAAATAGTCATTCCTGCCGGCGGGTTTGTACTCGGCAGAACAATAGAGTACTTCCGTATACCGCGTGATATTCTCACTATTTGTTTCGGGAAATCAACCTATGCGCGGTGCGGGGTTTTTGTCAACGTTACTCCGTTTGAGCCGGAATGGGAAGGATATGCAACCATTTCAATTATCAATGGCGGAAACAATCCGGTCCGTATTTATGCCGGAGAAGGAATAGCGCAATTAATTTTTATTGAAGCCGCTGAGATCTGTGCTGTGTCATATGCCGATAAAAAAGGGAAATACCAAGCACAAAAAATTATTACAACAGCGAAAACATAATCATACGAATACTGCAGAAGAGCAGATACTATGTGCGATGATGCCGGATACGATCTATTAATGCCGTTCGTCCTTTAGAGGAAAATATATACTTTTTACTATAATGCTGTTAAAATTTTTATAGTATAAGCAATACTCTTTTTTAACATTGTAACAGCATTATTATAAATTCGGTAGTTACCGGTATTAATCCGAGCCGCATACTGCTTTATCGTAGTATTGCCCTGCGAATATACTACTGCACCGGCGTGCGCGGGAGCAACACCGAATACGGGAAAAGTAATGTACAATGACAACAGCATATGATTTAAAACAAGAAATAAGAAGTGCCATACGAAAACAACGACAGCATTTATCCAATGCATACCGCGTAAAAGCCTCCCGTCGTATTTGCAAGAAACTAATACGATTGCCGATGATACGAAATGCAGCATCATTGCTGGTGTATCTTGCATTACCTGAAGAAGTTTCGCTTGATATTTTCATTCATCACCAGTTGAATATAAAGAAATTGTATGCACCGCGTATGGTTCTTGATAGTATTCGGATACTACGTTTACACGGATTGCACAAGGTTTCCGAAAATCAATGGCATATCCGTGAACCGATTCTGCAGAATGATACATTTTCTGCAGTTGATTATATCACCCCGTCAATTGATCTTGCACTTATTCCCGGTATTGCATTTGATCCGAACGGGAATCGCATTGGTTTTGGCAAAGGATATTTTGATCGTTTTTTAAAAACAGCCGACGTTCCGACAAAAATCGGCATTGCATTTGAATGTCAAATGATAGATGAACTGCCGCATGAAGCGACTGATATTCCAATGGATTATATTATAACGGAAAAGCGAATATATCGTCCCTGATATTTTCATTGCATTAATCGTACGTATTAATTGCCACGGTATTTTTCCGTGAACGTTTTCACAAATGAATCATATTCATCAGTACAAATTGCTGCGCGTGCACGACGCATCAGCGATAATAAAAAGAAAATATTATGACGCGAAAGCAATCGTGCTGAAAGAATTTCATTTGACAGATATAAATGCCGTATATATGAGCGGGTATAATGAGTACAGGTATCACAATCACACTCAGCATCAAGCGGTTCCTGCGAATATTTATACTGTGCCTGTTTAATGCTAATCACTCCTGATGAAGTGAGCGCTTGTCCATTTCGTGCATTTCGTGTCGGCAATACACAGTCAAACATATCAATGCCGTACCGCACCGCTTCAAGCAATTCAACAGGTGTGCCAAGACCCATAAAATAATGCGGCATCATATTCGGTAATCGCGGTGCCAGCAGTTCAAGGATCGGATACATCTCATCAAGCGGTTCACCGACACTTAATCCGCCAACGGCTAATCCGTCAAATCCTATTTCAGATAATTGCTCTAAACTTGCAATACGTTCGTGCGGATAGACCCCGCCTTGTATAATGCCGAATAATAATTGACCTCGATTATCAAGAGCCCGTAATTCATGCATTCGCTGCATACAGCGTTGTCCCCACTGTGTTGTCCGTTTGACCGATTCAATGATACGTGCCTGATCGGCCGGATATGAAGCGCAATCATCGAGACACATAATAATATCTGTTCCAAGCTGATATTGTAATTCGACTGCCCCTTCAGGGGTTAATCGATGGCGTGCACCGTCAATATGCGAGGCAAAAGTTAATCCGTCATCGTCAAGGGTTTGTAATTGAGCCAAACTATAGACCTGAAATCCCCCACTATCGGTTAGTATCGCACGATCCCAGTTCATAAATGAATGTAATCCGCCGGCACGTGCAATGACATCAACACCGGGACGCTGCATAAGGTGATACGCATTGCCGAGAATAATTGTTGCCCCATCATCAATTAATTCAGGCGTGCTGAGTGCTTTTACCGTTGCCAATGTTCCCACCGGCATAAAAACCGGTGTCGGAATATCACCATGCGGTGTTTTCAACAAACCGGAACGTGCATATCCATTGGTTATGGTATGTTCTATACTGAAAATTGAGCTCATTGCTGTCCTTATATTATTAACATGGCATCACCATATGAGAAAAACCGATAACGTTCTTGTACGGCAATACGGTATACCTCTTTCCACAGCGGACCCATAAATGCCGCTACCAGTACTAACAGTGATGAACGCGGCAAATGGAAATTGGTAATTAGTGCATCGACGGATTTAATAGTACAACCCGGATAAATATAAATATCTGTTTCACCCGAATGCGGATGAACGATACCGTGTTCATCGGCAACTGTTTCAAGCACACGAAAACTAGTTGTTCCGACAACAATAGTACGACCTTTTCGTTCATTAATACATGAACAGGCGGCAGGTTCAATAGAATAATATTCTTTATGCATTTGATGATTTCGAATATCAGATACTCGTATCGGATTAAATGTTCCCCAGGATACATGCAATGTAAGCAGCACTTGTTGTACTCCTTGTGCGTCTAAGGCCGATAAAATCTGTCTGCTGAAATGAAGCCCTGCAGTCGGAGCGGCGACGGAACCGTTATGACGGGCATATACTGTCTGATATCGATCTTCATCAGACACATCACTTGAACGTTCAATATATGGCGGCAGCGGAATTGATCCGATTTCATGCAGAACATTATTCGTAAGAGGTATTGAAAAAGAAAGAATTCGTTCTGACCGTTCTTTGTGTTCTTTCATTAACGTTGCATGAATATGCATTCCATTGTACGTATTATGTACTTGCACGGATTGACCAACCGATAAACGCCGTGCCGGCCGAAGTAAACACTCCCATTCGGTTTCAGTTATTTGGCGCAGCAGCAATATTTCAATGTCAGCAGTTCCCTGTACTTTTCTGCCGTACAAACGCCCTTTAATCACTTTCGTTTGATTCATAACCAATACATCTGAGCTGTTCATATAGTCCGGCAAATCTTTAAATATACGGTGTTCAATTTTTCCCGATGCACGGTGTACAACCAATAACCGCGATTCATCACGTCGGGCTGAAGGTCGTTGAGCTATTAATTCAGAAGGCAATGTATATTCAAAATCGGAAATATGCATATATTGATTATAACATATTCTCGCGATAACGCATTATTTTTGTATGCTTATAAAAGAAAGCAAGGATGCCGCGATAACTCCATCCGCTTTCAGCCATTTTTTTTGCACTCCACTGACACATTCCGACACCATGTCCCCAGCCGTAACCGTCAAGCACAAACGCATGTCCAACACGCTTAATAGTAAATTTTGTACTGAGAATTCGTTTAGCGCCGAGTTTCATACGAAACTCATTTCCGGTCATTTCAGTGATGCCCTGTGTTGTAATAATTTGAATTTTTAATACACGCCCGGAAGGTGAAATAGCGGTTGTTCTGATTTTACGGATAATTCCTTTTGACGAACCGGTCAATGCAAGCAGTTCGTTTCGTGTCAGTGTAACATTCCATGAATAATATTTTGTTCCTTTACAATATCTGCTTTTCACAGACCGCAAATACGGTAAATCACTTCCCCATACATTTTTTACATCTGCGGTTGCCCCGCCGCAGCATGCATGAAAATATGCTGCAATGACTTTTCGCTGATACGTAATAACTTCCCCTGAGGTTAAACGCACGGCTTTTGTTGTTGCATCCTGCTCGGTTGCCGCCCCCCCATATACCTGGCTCCGATCAGTATTATCAAGATCATAGAGACTATAATTATTATGAGCAATTTGAGCTAATGCATACGAACGTGCTGCAATTGCCTGCGCTTTCAATGCATTTACATTCCATGCATGTGATATTTCCATCGGAACGACACTGTATAAATATTCTTCAAGGTCAAGCCGATTGATAATCAATAAACGTCCGTTTTCATTATAAATCCATATTTGTCCGCGATATGTTTTATTCTTTACCGCTGTCGGGCTGCTGCTGTAAACCATAATGGGACCGCTAAATGCGCCCGCTCCGCCTATACGTATATATTTTCCCGCCGCCGTTACTGTCAGCGAGGTTCCGCTGCGGGAACGTATAATTTCACTGCCGGTTTTCTCATTTTTTATTACTGTCGCCGCGGATGTTTTAAGTGTAACTGTTGAAATACCGGAGAGAAGTTTTACGCGTATCATTACCGGATTATGATTCAGCGCCTGTACTGCAGGCATGAACAGCAGCAGTAATAACGGCAAAATAAGAACAAATACTGATTTTTGGTATTTCATAGCGTGCGCCTTTCCTTATTTATTTATCGGTAAACAGGACTGTAAATCTTTAATGCCGGGAAAACAAACCGGTATATGCTATTAATATGTGCTTATAGTTCCGAAAAAAAATATGTGAATATCTCACTTTACGTTTGACAAAGAAATCAACTGCATTTATAATCGCCCGAAATTTGTGAGGTGAAATGTGACAGCAATTCTCCTGCTTGAAGATGGGAGCATCTTCCGCGGTAGAGCGCTCGGCGCATCCGGCGTCGCGACAGGAGAAGTAGTTTTTAATACTTCGCTTACCGGCTATCAGGAAATAATAACCGATCCTTCCTACTGTGGTCAGATCGTTACGATGACCAATCCCGAAATTGGCAATTACGGTATTAATAGGGAAGATAATGAATCACGCAAGCCATTCCTTTCGGGTTTTGTTATGCGTGAATATTCGCCAATAGTCAGCAACTACCGTTCGGAATTAGATATTGATCGTTATTTTCAAGACCATAATATTATTGGTATTGAGCGTATTGATACGCGGCGGTTAACCAAATTACTTCGTATTAAAGGTTCTTTGCATGGTATTATCTCAAGTGAAGAACAGACCGTAAAAAAATTAAAAACCATGCTTGCTGATGCACCACGTCTTGTCGGACGTGATTTAGTACGTGAAGTAACGTGTTCTGAGCCGTATGAATGGATGCCGCAGCATGATTCTGCAACAACTCTTCATGCATCAGCACTGCATTATACTGATCGTCCGATACTGTCAGAGCAAAAATACTCCGTTGTCTGTATAGACTGCGGTATTAAACATAATATTCTCAGAGGACTGTATAATCGCGGTTGCCGATTAACCATCGTTCCGGCAAATACCCCCGCACATGAAATTACAGCACTCAATCCCGATGGTATTTTTCTCAGTAACGGTCCCGGTGATCCCGAACCGCTGCAGTATATTATTGAAACCGTAAAAACACTGCTGACAACCGGTATTCCGCTTTTTGGTATTTGTCTCGGACATCAAATGCTTGGATTGGCACTCGGCGGGCGTTCGTATAAGCTGCGATTTGGTCATCATGGCGGGAATCAGCCGGTTATGCGACTTACAACGAAGACCGTTGAAATCACCGCACAAAACCACGGTTTTAATATTGACCCTGAGAGTATACCGAAGGAATTATATTCCGCAACGCATATAAATTTAAATGATAAAACACTTGAAGGGATAGCGTGTACACAACACAATGCCTTCAGTGTGCAATATCATCCTGAATCTGCTCCCGGACCGCATGACAGTCGATATTTATTTGATGAGTTCATACGCCGGATGGAGACCCGCCATGCCTAAACGGACTGACATTGAATCAATTCTGCTTATCGGATCAGGACCAATTGTTATCGGTCAGGCATGCGAGTTTGATTACTCGGGGACGCAGGCATGTAAAGCACTTCGTCGGGAAGGCTATCGCGTTATACTCGTTAATTCAAACCCGGCAACCATTATGACTGACCCGGAATTTGCCGATGCAACCTATATTGAACCGATAACTCCTGAAGCGGTTGAAAAAATCATTGCCAAAGAAAAACCTGATGCGCTTCTGCCGACACTCGGCGGACAGACTGCATTAAATACCGCCATGATACTTGCCGATACCGGCGTACTGGATGCGTATTCTGTCGAAATGATCGGTGCTTCCCGTGAAATTATTAATAAAGCTGAAGATCGAAACGAATTTAAAAAAGCAATGGAACGTATTAATATTGCTGTGCCGAAAAGCGGTCTTGCAACCAATTTTACTGAAGCGCAGCGTATTCTTGAATATGTCGGACTGCCCTGCATAATTCGTCCGGCATTTACGCTTGGCGGTACCGGCGGCAGCTTTGTGCATACGATGGCTGCATTTCGCGAACAGGTAGAGTGGGGGCTCAGCAATTCACCGATTGATCAAATTCTCATTGAGCAATCAGCACTCGGCTGGAAAGAATATGAACTGGAAGTAATGCGCGATTTTAAAGATAATGTTGTTATCGTTTGTTCAATTGAAAATTTTGATCCGATGGGTATTCATACCGGCGATTCAATCACTATTGCACCGGCGCAAACCCTGACTGATAAAGAATATCAAGTGCTGCGTAATATGAGCATTGCCATTATGCGGGAGATTGGCGTACAAACAGGGGGCTCTAATATTCAATTTGCCGTCAATCCGAAAGACGGCGCTGTTATTGCTATTGAAATGAATCCCCGTGTTTCCCGTTCTTCGGCATTGGCGTCAAAAGCAACCGGATTTCCGATTGCAAAAATTGCCGCAAAACTTGCAGTCGGTTATACTCTCGATGAAATACCGAATGATATTACCCAAAAAACTCCTGCTTGTTTTGAACCGAGTATTGATTATGTTGTTACAAAAATCCCCCGTTGGACATTTGAAAAATTCCCCCGTGCTGATGACGAACTGACAACTCAAATGAAATCAGTCGGAGAGGTTATGTCCATAGGACGTACTTTCAAAGAATCATTGCAAAAAGCGCTTCGTTCACTGGAAATCGGACGGCACGGGCTTGGTTTTGATGCCGCACAGGAAAAGCTGACAGCACCATTGAAAGCACTTAATCATGATGAACACGATACGCAGCTGAGCACTTTTCTTTCTGTTCCGAAAGCAGAACGAATATTTTATATACTCTATGCATTGCAATCCGGCTGGTCTATTGAACGTATACATTCGCTAACGGCTATTGATCCGTGGTTTTTGCGGCATCTCGAACAAATTGCCGCATTGGGAAAACTGTTATCACTTGCTGCTGAAAAACCATTGAAAAAATGTTCTTCGGAATTACTGTATGATGTAAAACGCAGCGGCTTCAGTGATGAACAAATTGCATTTATTTTTAATACCACTGCGCAAAAAGTACGTGAATTCAGACATTCGCTCAATATACATCCTGTCTATAAACTTGTTGATACCTGTGCCGGAGAGTTTGAAGCGTATACGCCGTATTATTATTCAACGTATGAAGAAGAGAATGAAGCTCATCCCGGAGAGAAAGAACGTATTATTATTCTTGGTTCAGGTCCGAATCGTATCGGTCAGGGAATTGAATTTGATTATTGCTGTACGCATGCGAGTTTTGCATTACGAGACGACGGCTATGAAGCAATTATGGTAAACTGCAACCCTGAAACCGTTTCAACGGATTATGATACCAGCGATAAACTATTCTTTGAACCGTTAACGACTGAAGATGTTTTGGAAATTATTCATGCTATGCAGCCGAAAGGCGTCATTGTTCAATTCGGCGGACAAACCCCGTTAAAACTTTCGCAACCGCTTAACAAGCTCGGTATTCCGATTCTTGGGACTTCTCCCGATGCAATTGATGAGGCGGAAAATCGTGAACGATTCGCCGCACTGGTCAATCGTCTTGCCATCAAACAGCCGCCGAATGGTATTGCATATAGTATTAATGAAGCGAAAACGATTGCCGAAAAAATAACATATCCGGTCTTGCTTCGTCCCAGTTATGTATTGGGCGGACGTGCCATGCGTATTATTTATGATCAGGATGAGTTAATAGAATATATGACTGAAGCTGTTGAAGTTTCGGATAAACACCCCGTCCTTATTGATAAGTTTCTTGATCATGCCATTGAAGTTGATGTTGATGCCGTTTCCGACGGGGAAGATGTTTTCATCGGCGGTATTATGGAACATATTGAAGCTGCCGGTGTTCACAGCGGTGATAGCGCCTGTGTAACACCGCCTCGGTCGCTCGGTCCGTTTATTACCTCAAAACTTGAACATCAGACAAAACAGTTAGCACGCGCATTAAAAGTAATCGGGCTGATTAATATTCAATTTGCCGTTAAGGACGGAGAGATTTACGTGCTTGAAGTAAATCCGCGTGCTTCACGAACGATCCCCTATATCAGCAAATCAATAGGTGTTCCGTTGGCAAAGGTTGCAACGCATGTTACGATGGGAAAGAAACTTTCCGAATGCCATATTACGCCGAATAATCGCGATTATTATTGTGTAAAAGAAGTTGTCCTTCCTTTTGTAAAGTTTCGTAATAGTAACACAACGCTTGGTCCTGAAATGAAATCAACCGGTGAAGTTATGGGGATTGCACCGACATTCGGTATTGCCTATGCAAAAGCACAAATCGCTGCAGGAAGTACATTGCCGCTTTCCGGGACGGTATTTTGTTCAGTTGCCGACAGTGATAAAGAAATCATTGCGGATGCAATGAAAACCATTCATGAAATCGGATTTACTATTGTTGCAACAAAAGGAACTAATGCATTTCTCAATGCACTGCATATACCAAGTACGCAAATTAATAAACTGCGTGAAGGGCCGCCGACCATTCTCAATGCATTAGAGGAAAACAAAATTAATCTTATTTTTAATACGGTAACCGGTAAAAATCCCTTTCACGACGCTCATGCCATTCGGCAAATAGCGGTCTTTAATAATATTCCCTATGTAACAACTGTTGAAGGGATTAAAGCTGCGGTACTGGGTATACAGGCACTGATTGAAATCGGTTATTCTGTACAGCCGTTACAGGAATACTATACCTAGCCGCCTATACGATAATGAAAACGGAACAACTTCCCCGAATAGATACCAATTCAGTACTGTACAAAAAGATACTTCCGCATTGCCGGCTGCAAGCCGGTGAGATATGGAATGATCCGGAAGGGCGGCATCGTGTCGGGTGTATTGATGCAGCGAATATTGATGCAATTACTGCATTGCTGAATAATCAAAAAGCTGTCCTTGCTGTTCATGATCCGCCGTATAATGTACATGTCGGTAATGCAGGGTCAGTGCAGCTGGGAAAAACAGATATTGAGCACTATATTGCATGGTGCCGGCAATGGATTGCGGCAACGATTGCAGTTTTAGCTAAGACTGCCGGATTATATGTATGGCTTGGTGCTGATCAAAATGACGGATTTCAACCCCTGCCGGATTTTATGATAATGATGCGTGCGTTTCCGGAACTGCGCTCCCGCAGTTTTATTACCATGCGTAATCAGCGGGGATACGGCACTCAGCATAACTGGATGGCAGTACGTCAGGAACTGTTATATTATTGTAAAGGGAATCCGCTTTTCAATATAGATGCAGTATATACCGATATACCAAAAATTCTTCGCGGCTATTATAAAACAATACAGGGTGTAAAAACGGAAAATATTGAACGCAGTAAATCACCAACTATTCGAGCCGGCAATGTTTGGGTTGATATTCAGCAGGTTTTTTACCGTCGTGAAGAAAACGTTCCGGGATGCTATGCACAAAAACCCATACAGGCACTTGAACGGATTATCAATGCCGGATCACTGCCGAATGATATCGTACTTGATTTCTTTGCGCATTCAGGAACAACATTAATAGCAGCGGAAAAACTGCGCCGGCGCTGTTATATTTGCGATAATGATCCCGTTTTTACGGAAATAACAATCCGCCGACTTGAGCATTTTCGCGAAACCGGAAAAACAGGCTGGCAGTATAAAAACCCGTTTCCTGAAATTGCTCATTAACCGCGTGTAGTGCTGTATTTATCACTGAAGGAGAAGTAATGATACAAACAACGGCACGCTATTGGCATTTGCTGAATGACGCTGCAGCGAATACAGTGCAATGTGAATTATGTCCGCATACGTGCACTATTGCTGATGGGAGATCAGGTATCTGTATGGTTCGTACGAACCGCAGCGGTATATTATATGCTGATACGTATGCCCGTGTTGCATCAATAGCACTTGATCCCATTGAAAAAAAACCGCTGTATCATTTCAGACCGGGGACAGAAATACTTAGTCTTGGTACAATCGGATGCAATTTTAAATGTTCCTTTTGTCAGAATTGGACACTTTCTCAGGGAACTGACACTCCGCTGCAGTATCTTCCTCCTGAACAGGTCATTGCGTTATGCAGAAAACATGCAGTGCACGCGATTGCATTTACGTATAATGAACCCTCAATCTGGCTTGAATATATTATTGATACAGGAAAACGTGCTCGTGAAAACGGAATTGCACTTGTTTTGGTCAGCAACGGGTTTTTGAATGAACAACCGCTTACGGATGCTCTTCCGTATATTGATGCAGTCAATATTGATGTTAAATCATTTACGAATACATTTTACCGTCGGGAATGCCGCGGGACATTAGATCCTGTATTGCGATCAGTTGAGCAGATAGTACAGAGCAATACTCATATAGAACTTACTCAATTAATTATTCCCGGTGTCAATGATTCGCTTAATATAATAAATGAGTTTATTGACTGGGTCGCTGCGCTGAGTACTGACATTCCGGTTCATTTTTCCCGATTTCATCCACAGTATAAGATGAGTGAAAAAAGCATAACTCCTGAATCCACGCTGATGACTATTTTCAATACTGCCCGTAAAAAATTACGCTATGTGTATCTTGGCAATATGCACACCAATCAGGGTACGACAACACGATGCCCGCACTGCGGTGCTGTACTTATTATACGAAACGGCTACCGTACTGATATACAGAATCTGACCCATGATGGAAAATGTTCACAGTGCCATGCATTAATTCCGATTGTTCTCTCCTGATTATATGGTACGGTATACGTGAATGATTTGACAAACCCGTCAGTATTCCGTATAACCATTCTATACTATCGTTTCTATAAGGATTATATAATGGCGCAGACGCCGATGATGCGGCAATATTTATCAATTAAAAAAGAACACCCAAATACACTGCTTTTTTTCCGAATGGGTGATTTTTATGAATTATTTTTTGACGACGCGGTAATTGCCGCACGGGAACTGGAACTCACACTGACTTCGCGAAATAAAGATGCGCAAAACCCGATTCCCATGTGCGGTGTACCGTATCATGCAGTTGATAATTATCTGAGCCGTATTGTGAAAAAAGGGTATCGTGCAGCACTCTGCGATCAGGTTGAAGATCCGAAAACGGCGAAAGGTATTGTGAAGCGTGAGGTAACACAAGTACTGACTCCGGGAACGCTTACCGATAATGCAATGCTTGCCGGACCATTGAATAATTTTCTCTGTGCACTTGTTGCAACAAAAACCGTTATCGGGCTGGCTTTCCTTGATATTTCAACGGGCGACTTTCAGATTACCGAAACTGATATTACGGCAGCGCATAATACCGTTTGTGATGAGTTTGCCCGATTAAAACCGGCAGAATGTATTTATCCCGCCTCACTGACTGCATGGGCGCCGTGGACGAAAATCACAAACCGTTTTCCTGATATAACCTATACCGAACAAGAAGCCTATCTTTTTACCCGTGATTATGCACAAGAACAATTGCTGCGGCATTTTAAAGTGCAATCGCTTAAAGGGTTCGGTTGTGAAGATAAAGACGGTGCTGTTCAGGCGGCGGGTGCAGCATTGCACTATGCACAGGAAACACAAAAACGATCAATCGAACATCTTTGCAAAATGCGTTTTTATACCGCAGCTGACTTTATGACACTTGATGAATCAACGATCCGTAACCTTGAATTACTGCATAATCAGCACGATAACGGCAGTGATGCAACCCTTGCGTCTGTTATTGATCGAACCATTACACCGATGGGCGGCAGATTGCTGCGCCGGTATATCGTTGAACCGCTTACAGATGCCGAGCAAATTCGACAACGACTTATAAAAGTTGACGCCGTATACTCGCATGATTCATTTCGCAGTACTCTTCGTTCTCATTTAAAAGCAATTCATGATATCGAACGTCTTATGACGCGTGTTTCACTTCGCCGCGCAACACCGCGGGATATGATTGCGCTGAAATCTTCATTTGCCGCATATGCACAAATACAGCTCTTGTTTGAAAACACTGAAGAAACGACACTTCATGACTGGCGCGATCGTCTGCCCTCATTATCAAATGTATATCGTCTTATTGATGCAGCGATTGTTGATGAACCGCCGATAGCATTTGAAAATGGCGGTATAATTAAAACAGGGTTCTCTGCCGCACTTGATAAACTCAATATCGCCCGTACTGAAGGCGCCCAATGGATTGCCGCATTGCAGGAGCGCGAACGCACGGCTCATGCTATCCCTTCATTGAAGGTTAAATATAATAAAGTGTTTGGTTATTATATTGAAGTAAGCAATACTCATAAGAATAAAGTCCCTTCTTACTATCTGCGAAAACAAACGCTTGTTAATGCTGAACGATATACAACCGAAGAACTGCAGAAGTATGAATCAGAAATCCTCGGTGCAAAAGAAAAAGCTGTTGCGTTGGAAACAGAACTCTTTCATTCACTTCGGGATGAAGTTGCTCATTATACTGTGATGATACATGAAGCCGCCGAACTGATTGCATTGATTGATACTGCTGCCGGGCTTGCTGAAACCGCACGTTCGAATAATTATGTTATGCCGGAAATTTCCGATAACGGAACGATTAGTATTACCGAAGGTCGGCATCCTGTTGTTGAGCGCATCGCTGATACTGAAACATTTGTTCCGAATGATACTATTCTTAATACCGATGACAGCAGATTATTAATCATTACCGGACCAAATATGGCAGGAAAATCAACCTATTTGCGGCAGGTTGCATTAATCTGTCTTCTTGCGCAAATAGGCAGCTTCGTGCCGGCACAGTATGCGCATATTGGTATTGTCGATCGTATTTTTACCCGTATCGGCGCCTCGGATAATCTTGCACGCGGCGAATCAACGTTTCTTGTTGAAATGAATGAAACTGCTAATATTGTTCATAATGCTACGTCGAAAAGTCTTATCATCATGGATGAAATCGGTCGCGGGACCAGTACCTATGATGGACTATCAATAGCCTGGGCAGTTGTTGAATATTTGCATAACAAAGAAATACTCGGTGCACGAACAATGTTTGCAACACATTATCATGAAATGACGGAGCTTGGAGAAAAAGAAGGTATTGTTAATTATACCGTTTTAGTCAAGGAATACAGTGACGATATTATTTTTCTGCGAACGGTTGCCCGGGGGGCTGCCGATAAAAGTTACGGTATTCATGTTGCGAAGCTTGCCGGTCTTCCGGAATATATTATTACCCGTGCACGGAAAATTCTTTCAGAACTTGAAGCAGATCCAACACGAGAATATATTGCTCTGGAAACAGAATCACCGGAAACCCGTAAAGCACATGCCGCACAGCTTTCATTGTTTTCACATCCGGCAGCACACACTGATATATTTGATATTATACAGAATGCAGATATTAATAGCCTGACGCCAATGGAAGCACTGCTGCTGCTGCAGCAATTAAAAGAACGCATGCCATCATAATACAAGAGCGGTGTATTGATTATAAGTTTGTCTGCTCCTCGGTGTACCCTACACAACAATATTTAAAGCGTATATACTGACAGTGTACAATTCTGCGGATACAAACAGTATTAATGTTTTAGGTATCGTGTATAAATAGAATATCCAATATATATCGTTATCAGTGCAACACCGGCAATACCAATAAATATTGCGTGTGCACCGAACGGTGACATATCAAACAATCCCGCTTTGCATACTGCTGCATATATCATCATACCACCAAGAAATTGAATATACCGATACTGCCGTATAACACCAACGAACAATGCGGCACTGCCGATTAATATCCATATACTGTCTATCAGAAACGGAAATAATGATGCGCTTAAGAGTGTCTGTATTTCCTGAAAAAGGATAATCTCGGTAGTAACCGATAAGCCCAGTGCAGCGATAAAAAGCCCGGTGAAATATTCCTGTATGGTATTTCTGTTTTTAACATCAATCTTTTTAAGTGCCGGAATACCATACGCACAATATAGGACAGTGAACAATGCAATACCATTGATATAGCCGCGGATATTGAAAAACGGAACAGCTGCAGCAGATAACGGCGGCGGTATTGTCATTATCACCGAAATGATAAATATTGATATTCCGATAAGGAGTATAACGGACATTCTCAGGTTTTTTCTTTTTATTGCGGCGGTAAAAAGAAACGCTGCTAAACAGAGTATAATGCATTGGGTTGTTAAGGCAGGATACATATATACAGCAGACAGAGGAGAATATGGTATGTGAATAAGCACCTGCGTCCATATTGTTTGACTGAGCATAATAAGCCATCCGGCAGATAGTATTCCAATGCTATATAATTGCAGCTGATAACGGTATTTCTTTTTACTCGTACGATATAAAAATATAAAAACCGCTGCTGCAATATACAAAACACCACCAAATACCGCGGGGGTTATTTCGACCGGGTGTATAATTCGATAGATGCAATGTGCAGCAATACCGGCATATATATACAGTGCTGCCGCTTTGTATAATAATGTACTTTTTAATACCTTGCTCATTAATACAGTAATGATAATAACTAACACTGCTGCACAATCTCCAATAATACCACCCGGAAACAGTAGTAAAAACAACATAATCAGCCCGCCGGACGCCGTAAAGACATCGGTAAAAAAGCCACGTCGGGAAGATTTCAGGCGATATACTAAAGCGCCGATACTAACGTATACTAACCCTGCGAGTAAGCCGATTCCTTTAACTATTAATAATTCATGTATGATAAAAGCACCATCATTGCTGTATACATATCCCTGCATTAAACGAAGTCGATACAGCCACCACATAATGAGAACGGCAGCAACAAGTATCGGCCAGAAAAACACTATCAGTGTATCATGTGGAGAGCGTTGTTTTTCAGAACGGGGTGCGGTAAGAACCATCAAACCCAGCAGTGCTGCGGCAAGAATGCTCAGCCCTGTTATGGTAATGGGAATGCGAATAACGGAAATGTTTGCCAGTCTGATGCTATGGGTTAATAGAACATATACCATCATTCCAGTACCTATCGTACTTAATGACATCAATGCTTGCTCGCTCCGTCTGATGCGGCGAATAATGACAATACTAAGCAGTATATAGAACAATGCGATACTGATGACGAAAATAAAATCATATTCATAGCGCGGCAGCAGAAATAATGCCGGTATACTAAACCCTGCAATTGCAAACGGCAGCGACAGCACATTGTGCGGTTCATTCTGCTGAGCAGGATGTATAAGCATTGCAGGCCAAAAGGTTAATGACAGTATGACGGCAGTGAGTGCTGCTGCTCCCTTTGTTTGTAATAGATCCCAATGCGTAATGCCAAACGGCAGCCATACCGTCATAAAAAAAATAATATAAAAGACACTGATACCGGTATCAATAACAATACGTTTGAACGGAAGGATATACGATAATGCTGTTATACCGAATACAAATGCCAGTGTTTCCCATAGCGGGAAATGAATTCCCGTCAGTAATGAATTGTTAATCGGGATTAATGCAAACACTCCGATTAATACTGCATAGATACATAATGCCCAGCCGGTTAATATATTCGGCGAAGTGGTTTTCAATATTTTCAGGTTCGGTATAATAAATCGTTTTTGTGTGCGTGAAGAAGGTATTTTCTTTTTTGCGTTCATTACCGTATATCTTGCACATGCTTCTCTTGTACGTCAAGAATAATGATTGACACCGCACGCATGGACTTTTAAAGTAGCAGTATCATGAGAATAGCATTTTTTACCGATACCTATCATCCGACGATCAATGGGGTCGTCAGTGTTATTGATTTATTAACCGATGAACTCTCCCGCCTTGGTCATCAGGTATACATTGTTGCACCTCGTATACATGGAGAGAAGAATACTCAGACAGTTTTCAGAATTCCCTCATTGCCGTTTCCCGGTAATCGTGAACACCGTATGTCGGCACTGTTCTCAACAATTGTTACTCCGAAACTAATGCGTTCATTAAAAATTGATGTTATTTATACCCATACGCCGTTTAATATCGGTATCTTAGGGGCACGTATCGGACATCGTGCCGGTATACCGATTATTCATTTTTATCAAACACATCTTGAAGAATATCTGCACTATGTCAACATACCGCCGCGGTTTCGTTTTTTCTCGGCAAAAAAATACCTTCAGTGGTATTGTGCTCAGTGCGACGGTATTGTTGTGCCGACACGTCCCTTTAGAGAAAAACTGCATGAATACGGTATCGGACGGCATATTGATGTTGTACCGACCGGCATAAAAGTTTCGGCATTCCGAAACGGCGCAAGCATGCGTACGCAGTTTGCTATTCCTGAAACCGCACGCGTATTACTCAGTGCCGGACGCCTGCAGAAAGAAAAGAACTTTCCGTTTCTTATTGATATGTTTTCGACCATCGGGAAGAAACATCCTGATACGTATCTGCTCATTGCCGGTGATGGCAAACTTCGTTCAAAACTCACTCGTCAGGCAAAAGCAACCGGTATCGGCGAACGTATCATTTTCGCCGGATATATTGATTACCGCGATATGCATAATTTTTATGCAACCGGTGATATTTTTGTCTTTGCATCAAAAACAGAAACGCAGGGATTAGTATTACTTGAAGCAATGGCGGCAGGATTGCCGGTGATTGCTGTTGCTGAAGGCGGCGTGCCTGATGTTATTGACCATGGGACAGGGGGATGGCTGACAACGGATTCTCTTGAAATGTTTACTGACCAAGTTGATACGCTTCTTGCAGCGGATAATTTAAAGTATCATAAACGAAAAGCACTGCAGCATGCCCGTACATTTGATGCACGTATATGTACGAAACGACTGGTAAAAGTGCTTGAACGATTTCATTTTTAATTATTCTGAATTATCGGACTGCTCCGATAGATTAACGGCATCCAATAATGCATCATCTTCCGAATATGCCTGTACATCAATTATATCGTTATCAACCGAAATATACAAATAATGATGAACACTATTAAATGTACGACTCCACTCAGCTGTTTTCGATTGTTCTGATAATGGGGCGCCGCCTCCGCCGGTTATAAAGTAATCAATTCCGTCATTATAGATATGCTCATAATACTCACCATGACCGGTTAATACTGCATTTACGTGGTATTGTTTAAAAAGCGGTACAAGAGCGGTTTGCATGTTTTCATCGCCGGCGGCTCCGGTTGAATATGGGGCATTATGTGCAATAATAAAAATCTTTGATTCTGTATTAGATGCGGCGACGGTATGAAGCTGATTTGTTATCCAGGAATATTGATAACTGCTTGGAGAAAAATCATCAATAGTATCTATTACAATAAATATACAATTTTCATATTTAAAAGAATACCATGTTGATTGGTCAACGGTATCATAATTTGCAACAAAAAACGGTACATGTTTATCATGATCGCCAATAGTGCCGTATAACGGAATATTACTTACTTTTTCGGTAATCTGTTTGAACTTCCGCCATTCTTTATCATTCAATCCGTTAAAAACAACATCCCCTGTATTGATAATAAATGCCGGTTTTCGCGCACATATTAAATCAAGAATTTTACCATGCGTATCAGGGTAGGTATGTGAATCCCCATAGACGGCAAAAGAAAATGCTTGCGCTTTTGGCTTTTCCGGTTCAGGCGGCGGCGGGGGCGGGTCCGGAATCTCCGGCAACGGTGGTTCAGGCAGCGGCGGTTGCGGCAATTTTTGCTCCGGCGGCGGTGCTTTTTTCGTCGTTGTTACCTGCCAGTCTCCGCCGTTTTCTGCATAGACAATCGGCACTGAATGGAGAACACAGAGTATAAGAGTAATTAATAAAACGCTGCTTACCGTTAGACGCATAAGTATCCCTTTCCCGGTTTTGTTATTGAATTAAATCATCCAATTCATGTACTAATTTTGTTTCTTTTTCCGTTTCCGCTGCGGCAGTATTTGATGCTGCCGGCGGTTTCGGCATGGTCTCAACCGTCCGTGCCGATTGTAATGAGTCAAGTCTATCCGTCATCGGACCATCATCATCATCCCAGTTAAATTTGAATCCCCCTAAATCGCCATCATCACCTAAACGAAATAGTACAGTACTGCAAAAATAATATGCCTGACGGATTGCTTCAATAATTGTTTTACCGTGAACTTTCTTTTTCCCTTCAATATCAACATTGAATCGAAGTATTTCATCAGGAGTTTCAATGAGTTTTTTTGTGGTATTATAATCTTTAATAAAAATACGTAAATACCCCGTTAATGTTTCAAAAAAGTTCCATACTTGTTTCCGTGCGCCATATGCGGCATTTTTCCGGCGTTTCGCAATACCCTGCAGACGATGATACCGTTCAACTTCACCCATTACCTGATCGCCGTTAATATCATTCCAATCTTTCATAACCATAAAGTATTCTTCAAATAAAGCGTTGAATATTCGAATGCTTGAATACAGCATATTCATTTTGTCTTTATAGTTAATTTTTTTATTATTAGTGAATGCGGGATTAATTTTAATTGCTGAAGAGGTTAAAATAAATGAATACTCTTTCTCAAACTCTTTTACTAAAAAAAACAAATAAGCAAGTTTATCAGAGTTCTTACAGTGTTTTATTCCGGTCCGTGAAAGATCCTGCCGTAATTCCTCGATAGGCATCATTTTATGTAAACGCAGCCCTTTAAATATTTCTTCGTCAATCTCCGGTATTGTATCAGTATCCGTATCCTCGTGCAGTGCAGTATCTTCATCATGTGTATCCGTTGTATCCTGTTCGGATTCTTCCGGCGGTATCATTCCTTCTTCTTCCTGCAGATGTTTTAATTTATTATCAAACGCAGTATTAATTGCCTCTTGATCGCGTACACCGACTTTATCTTGTGCGCCGACATTGACGAATTTATACAAAGCCCATGAGCCCGGTTCGTCCCATAATTGCCGGATGACACATATTAAATGATATACTTTATCAATTAATTTTCCGTAAATAATATCAAGGTCATATCGTGCGCGCCGCTGCATTTGGTTGATTTCACGATGAGATAAATTGGTTACCGCAGCATAGGTGTTTATTGCTATCTGCAGCGTCAGATATGCACTTTCTTTAAAAGTATGAATAACTGAAAGCCGTTTGTATAATACTTTAATATTTTCTTCAACGGCACGAATCGGTATCGGCGTATGCGGATGAGCATCCCATTCCTTCAATAAAGCATTGTTTTCATCAATATTGTAAAGATTATTAAACTTTTCCAGTAAATCGTAATAATATACTTTTTTTCCCGACAAAGCTTCCTGAATCAGTTGCCGTGCACCGATAGTGCTCATGGTAATATTCATAATCAATATTTCAAGATCCGCCATTGCCGGTGCGGCGTCATGTTTGAAAAACTCCCAAAATGCCGGATGGACATAGCGCGGGCGAAATAATACGACAACTTTATTCATCATTGCGCGGATATTAATTTTTATCCGTTCCATTAAATCAGCCGATCGATGACGGGAACCAAGATATTTTTCATCACGCCGCCGCCGTCGGCGTTCCCATGAATTATCCTCATCACCGACAACTTCAATACGATGACGAGGTGAATGAGGTTCATCATTCAGCGTATGGGCACCATCGGCAGTTTCATCCGCAGAAGCTTTTGTATCCTGAACAATTTTCCCGCCGCCGTCTTGAAACTTTTTCAACAAATTTTTACGGGTTTTATCATCTAATGATTCAATTGCTAATCGGTCTCTTGTACCATCTAACGATTCGGACATACTGCCTCCTCATTAATAAATAATCGTTGTATGATATGGTCTTTTAATTCGTCAAATCCTTCCCCGGTAACTGCTGAAACAGCACAACTTCCCGGATTCAACGCTTGAAAACGAATTAATCGATCAGGCTGCGTAAGCACATCTATTTTATTAAAAACCATTAATACCGGCTTGTCAATGGCATTCAATTCACACAGTACTGATTCAACAACTGCAATCGTATCTTCAATATGCACCGTATTAATATCAACAACATGCAGTAATAAATCCGCCCGTGTTACCTCACTCAACGTTGCCCGAAACGATGCAACAAGACCATGCGGTAAATCTCTGATAAAACCAACAGTATCGCTCATCAATACTTCCTTCCGAAAACCAAGCCATACTTTTCGTGTTGTCGGATCTAAGGTTACAAATAACTGATTTGCCGTTTTAAGATGCGCTTTTGCTAAACGGTTCAGTACTGTTGATTTGCCGGCATTGGTATAGCCGACAAGAGCAATAAGCGGGAACTTTTTTCGGGCTGCTATAATATGACGATGTGCGGTAATTTTTTTAAGCTTTTTTTTCAATGCGGTAATACGATTTCGCAAAGCACGCCGATCACTTTCTAATTGACTTTCTCCGGCGCCGCGTGTTGCACCGCGGGCACCATATTGTCGTGATAAATGAGTCCAGAAACGGGTTAATCGCGGCAGCATATACTCCAATTGTGCAAGTTCAACCTGTGTTTTCGCTTCAGAGCTGCGGGCATGCATTCTGAATATTTCGAGGATAAGCTCTGTGCGTCCCATAATTCGTTTATTTAGTGCTTTATCAAGATTGCGTACTTGTACCGGTTTAAGATCATTATTAAAAACAACGACCTCTATTTCATGGTGATTAATATATTCACGAATAGCTTCAAGCTGACCGGTCCCGATATAGTAGGCAGCTCGTACGGAACGTAACGGGAAGGTTAATGTATCAGTAACCTTTAGATGTGCCGTACTGCATAGTGCTTTCAATTCTTGTAGGGATTCATCGGCAAGACCCTGTGTCATTGATCGCTGCGTCAGTGATACTAATAATGCCCGTTCTCGTTTTGCTTTTGTTGATATAAGTGTAACCATTATGTTATGCCACTACTATACAGTGAATTATCTGTCGGGACAATAAAAATATGGTATTCTTGAGTATTAAAAAAAGCACCCCTAAAAAATCCGGGCGAGGCCCAAAAGGGGGTAAAAGAGCCTCGCCCTCGTGGGAAAATTTCATTGCGAAAATTACATGCGTACCCGGAGCGTAAAAATAATATTTAACCGTGTGAATATTCCCCTCTTTTTTTAAGATACTGAAAACAGCCTTTACTGTCAATATTTTTTTTTGATATTTGTATACCTGTATTACAATACCCGGTTCAGCTGTTTGTGCTCTGTACTAAGCGTCTGATAGAAAATAAGAACAATGCTTTGCAGCGTATAACCTGCAGTAAACATATCGGCGTTTCGCAATGCGGTTTTCTTGCCTGCCGATTATACGGCAATAGAATTATATCACTAAAAAAGCACATTGACAAAAAATTAAAACCCGTCACCTTTATAATAGAACGTATGTATACAGGTATTGTAATACAGAGGGCGCATTAATCGTGCACTATCACCTGTATATAACAAACAGGCATTGCGGAAAAGTTAAAACATCGTATATCGTCCTCAGTAACAGCATTAATAGGTATACACATCAATGAGAAAAACACTGTTATTTATAATACTGCTAATACTTTTTATCAGTATCCCGCTGTATGGATACTCCGGGTCTGATTATTTACGCGGAACGCTTTACCATTACGGCGGGTTTGTTGAAATTGGTTTTTCCATGCCGCTTGATTTTTATGAAGGGGTTCTCACCATTCAGGATATCACCACGATGACCAATGAAACGAAGTGGTCTAATATAGCTAAAATTACCGGACTTCGTTATGCCTATCACGATTTTAAAGTTGGTTATATTGAATCATATTGGGGAATGGAATATATTACGAAAAAAAGTTTCTCGGTACATACCTGGTCATTTGTATCGTTTGATGAGTTTTCATTATTCGGACGTAAACGAATACGCAACAACTATGAAGGATGGGGGCGTATACGAATAGTCAATGATTCAATAAATAATGCAAAATACACACGCTGTGCTTTTGATACTGCATTCACGTGGTTGTTTGGATCTGCATTCAGCATAACCGGCGGACTGAATGAATGGGCTGCACTGTCGGCAAACAATAATCACGTGCTGCATTTTCAGCCGTTTATTGAACCGGAAATACGTTTGCATTATCATTTTTTCTTTCCGCAATGGATTATCGTGCGCTCTTCAGCGGAATATACCCATACCTTTATCGGCGCCGTTCATATGGAATATCGGGTACGTCCCTTTAAAATAATTATGACCGCCAATCATGATATGCTCAGTGCGGAATGCGATATCATTTTTTGGAAAATATTTATTTTTGATACTGCGTATCAGTATTGGAAAAAATACCATGCGCGAAATATGTGTATGCGTATCGGATGTGAAATTGCAAGTTTACAAATACCACCGGTTTGGCTGAAAAAATAATACAGAGGATAACCGTCATGAGAAAAATATATTATATGAGTATACTGACCGTCATTATTATGGCGGGCTGTACCACGTTTGAAAAATTGCAGACGCATCCGAATATAAAACAACGCTACTATACGCCTGCCTTTCAATCCGTTACGACCATCGGTTTAATGCCGATAGTGGTTCCTGAGCATATTGCAAAGCAGCGTTCGGATATTGTCGATCGATTTTATTGGGACATTCTCATGGCGATGAATCAATCAAAACAGTATACAGTCATCAATGTACTTGATGCCGCGCATATCGAACAAGCATCAGTTCATTATTCAGCAGATGTTAATAAATGGTTTTTTGATGAGGGAAGCCATAACGATAGAATACAGCAAATTACCGTTCGCACTGATCTTGCTGATGCTGTCATGACGGTTGTTGTTGATGCGTATGAACCCGGATTTACACTCAATGACAGTTGGTTTGAAATCAGTATTCATATTATGAATACGAATGACCGGCATTTGCTGTATCATGCTGTTGTACAGGGTTTTTATGCGGCATTACGCCGTGACTGGGGGCGATATTTCACTGATGAGTGAAAATCAGATTAACCTGAAAGTAATCGTATTTCTCATGAATATATAATGCAGTTGATGTATACTTCGTAAACGGTACAGGTATGAGTTTTATTGTCAAAGTATACCGTACTGAAATATCTGTTTTAAATCCGATTGACATCGGTATTTCTCTCGAATAAGATTGCCGGACGATTATGTAAGGACGCAGCCGTATGCAACACCTGTTACTTGAACCCTATCATCAGCAACTTGGCGCACAATTAACTGATTTTCATGGCTGGAAAATGCCTGCTCGATATTCTTCAATAAAGGAAGAAGTATTGGCAGTGCGTACCGGTGTCGGAATTTTTGATATATCGCATATGGGAGAAATTATCATTGATGGTAACGATGCTGAAATATTTCTTGATACGTTGCTTCCGAATGCGGTTGCTGCATTGCATGACGGACAGGCGCTGTATAGTCCGTTATGCCGTGAAGACGGAACAATTGTTGATGATCTGCTTGTGTATCGATTTACTTCCCGACGCTACATGCTCGTTGTTAATGCCTCAAACAGGCAGAAGGATTATGATCACATTGCTGCTGCAGTTGGCAATTATGCGGTAACGATAAACGATATATCGGATACTATTGTTTTACTTGCCGTACAGGGTCCGCAATCAGCTAATGTTGTTCGTAACGTATTTCCCGGCAGTATTGATAATTTGAATTATTTTTATTTTACAACGGTTTCGTTTAACGGGCATGATATACTTATTGCTCGAACCGGCTATACCGGCGAACATGGGTATGAATTATATATACCGGCAGAAGCGGCTGAATCAGTATGGAAAGAACTGTATAATGCCGGGCAGGAGTATGCATTAAAACCATGCGGTCTTGGTGCGCGCGATGTACTTCGCTTGGAAGCAGGGCTTTCTTTATACGGCAATGAAATTGATGATACCACTTCACCCTTCGATGCCGGTATCGGCTGGACGGTAAAACAAAAAGGTAATATGCATACCTATATTGGTTATGAAGCACTTCTTAAAGCGAAGCAGCATCCGAAAAAAACCACTATCGGTATTATTACCAGCGGACGGATCCCCCGTAAAGGGACCACAGTATTGAAAGACGGAACTCCGCTCGGCGTTGTAACCAGCGGAACATTCAGTTTCGCCTTGAATAACGGAATAGCGTTATGTGCAGTAACGCCGCATAGTACTGCACCGGATGATGTCGTTACCCTTGATCTTGGCAGCGGACAAAATGCAACGGTTGTGCGTCCGCCGTTTATTATGCCGCAGACAAAATAATAGTATTTGTTTTATACCTGTCGAGGCAGGTAAATGTAATGTATGATTTATGGAGGTATACCGGATATGACAGCAATACCACAGGATTTAAAATATTCATCATCGCATGAATGGTGTAAAATTGATGGTGATACGGTTATTATCGGGATAACCGATTTTGCACAAAGTCAGCTTGGCGACATTGTTTTTCTTGAACTGCCGGAAGTCGGCAGTAATGCGGAACGGGAAAAATCATTCGGTACAATTGAATCGGTAAAATCAGTTTCTGATTTTATTGCCCCGCTTTCAGGAACGGTTAGTGCGGTAAACGAATCATTGCCTGACAATCTTGAACGTATCAACACATCTCCGTATGAAGAGGCGTGGATGGTAAAAATGAATATTACAGATACAGCTGAGCTTGATACGCTTATGAATGCAGAAGAATATGCTGCATTTTGTGCAGCTGAATAAAATACACTCACTGTGCATTGAAGAGTGTAATAATAGTACTGAAGTACACGTAACGAAGACCGTTTTATAAACAAATAACGGTGTGCAGTAAAAGATAATTAAGAACAGCGAATCTCGTATAACGGATGCCGTCTGATTATATAATTATACGGGTAAGGCTGAAAATATACCCCGAAAACAAATTAAAACGCACTTCTTTGTAATAACTGCGATAATGGAGGGAATCGTGCATTATACCCCGCATACTCAGAAGGATATTACTGCCATGCTGAATGATATCGGTGTTGCCGATATTGATGAGCTTTTTAGTACAATTCCAGAATCGCTTCGCCTGAAAACACCGCTTTCTTTTCCCGATGACAGCGGAAAAAGTGAACAGGAATTACGGCAATCAATTCAGCCGCTTCTTTCAGTTAAAAACGAACGTTCATTGCAGGGTGCCGGCATATATCATCATTACCGCCCGTCAGTTATTGACTGGGTATTGAGCAGAGGAGAGTTTCTAACAGCATATACACCATATCAGCCGGAATTAAGTCAGGGATTATTACAGGCATTGTATGAATATCAAACATTAATATGCCGGCTGACCGGTATGGAAGTGTCAAATGCATCGGTTTATGACGGTTCAACTGCAACCGTTGAAGTTGTTCGTATGCTCAGCGAAATATCCCGTAAGTCGCATATTGCTGTTGCCGCAACATTGCATCCTGAATATAAAGCAGTTTTACATACTGCCAATCCGGCAGGACGATTTGAAATACAGGAAATTCCTGCCCGTAACGGCATTGTTACTCCTGAAACAATTACCGAAACGATTACCGATCAAACCGGTGGTATTATTCTGCAATACCCGAATTTTTACGGTTGTATTGAACAGCTTGATGCCTGTATTGCGGTTGCCCATGCTGCACATATTCCGGTTGCAGTTGCCGTTTATCCGACTGCTCTTGGTCTTTTAAAAGCGCCCGGAGAGCTTGGCGCACATATTGTATATGGTGAAGGTCAGCCGCTTGGACTGCCCGTGTCATATGGTGGTGCTACATTCGGATTTATTGCAACACGTAAAAAACATGTACGTTGTCTTCCCGGGAGAATATGCGGTGCAACGGTCGATCGCAACGGGCAGCGCGGATTTGTATTGACGTTGCAGGCACGTGAGCAGCATATACGGCGGCAAAAAGCATCCTCGAATATTTGTTCAAACCAAATGCTCTATGCTCTCGGCGGAGCAGTATATCTTTCTGCATTGGGATGGAATGGATTAAATGCAGTTGCCCGTACTTCTGCTGATAAAGCACATCGGTTTGTAGAACACTGTACTGCATTACCGGGCATATCGCTGCGTTATACACATCCCTACTTCAATGAGTTTGTTCTTGATATACCGAACATGAACAGTATTCGAACAGCAATTAAAGAACGCCTTCATGCTGAGTTTGGTATTCCGCTGGCACGATTTACGCCTAATGATACCGGGCTGCTTATTGCAGTCACTGAAATGACTGATGAACAACTGCTGACGGATATTCCTGCTCTTATAGGAGAACTTTTATAATGAAACATTCTGCACCGCGTCATATTTTTGACTTTTCATCATCACCACAACACTATGTATCCGCTGCCGGAACCGATATTGATGGTGTTATCCCCGCTTCATTATTGCGCACGAAAGACCCTGGACTTCCTTGTATTTCAGAACCTGAATGTATTCGTCATTATGCTGCATTGGCACGACGTAATTTTGGTGTTGATAACGGGTTTTATCCGCTCGGATCATGCACGATGAAATATAATCCGCGCATTGATGAAGAACTTGCCGCATTACCGGGATTTGCGGAAGTGCATCCATATACGGATGCAGCTGATGATGTCGTACAGCTGCTTCGTGATTGTGAAACAGCGCTTTGTGCTATTTCCGGTATGTCTCGAATTACCTTTCAGCCGGCCGCCGGTGCGCATGGCGAAACAACAGGATTGTTATTGGTGCGTGCGTATCATGCTGATGCCGGTGACAGCGGCAGTCGAACAGAAATACTCGTTCCCGATTCGGCACACGGTACAAATCCGGCGACAGCCGCAATGGCAGGCTTTACGGTAGTGCAGGTAAAATCTGATGATAACGGTAATGTTGATATACATGATTTGCGTTCAAAAGTGAGCAATAAAACAGCTGCAATTATGCTGACTAATCCGAATACACTCGGTCTCTTTGAAGAGCATATTACTCGTATTGCTGATATTGTTCATACCGCCGGCGGGTTATTGTATTATGATGGTGCGAATTTAAATGCACTGCTTGGTGTCTGTCGTCCGGGTGATATCGGATTTGATATTATGCATTTTAATTTACATAAAACCTTTGCGACACCGCACGGCGGCGGCGGTCCGGGAGCCGGACCGGTCGGTGTTGCCGAACGATTAGTTCCGTTTTTACCGGGTCCGATGCCGATAAAAAACGGCAATGGTTTTTATACACCTGAAAAATCAATCGGACGCGTTCGCGCATTTTATGGTAATATCCCGGTTATCATTAAAGCATATGTGTATATTAAAAGTCTCGGCAGTGCCGGACTGCGCCATGTTGCACATATGGCAGTATTGAATGCAAATTATTTACTGGAAAAATTAACCCCACTGTTTGATCGTCCTTATGCACGCCGCTGTTTACATGAGTTTGTTCTCTCTGCGGATAGATATGCGCAGTATTCTATCCGGGCAATGGATATTGCGAAGCGGCTGATTGATTACGGGTTTCATCCGCCGACAATGTATTTCCCGTTAATTGTTTCTGAATGTCTTATGATTGAACCAACGGAGACGGAATCAAAAGAGACACTTGATGCTTTTATCAGTGCAGTAGCTGCGGTTATTGATGAAATAAAAACTGATGCGGAGACCGTACGTACTGCACCGCACCTTTCACCGGTTGCACGACTTGACGAAACCTATGCGGCACGAAACCCTGATTTGACGTATAATCAGGAATAGTATTTCTTTTCACTTATCTGATAATGACCTGCTGATTAAAACAACTGTACGGCATGTTTACATACGAATAATAGTATTTGCAGAATTATATATCGTCCGTTTTCCTATCGGGAGCAGCTCTCCGGTATTATTGTATTCCGATAGCATTAGTATGATATAGGGGTGTTTATAAAACGACGTGTTGGAAAGCGGAGGGGCGAATGACGCCATGGACAATATCATGTCGTTATATGCGCGTTTTCGCGCCAAGCATGTTTTCTTTACACGACCAACTCATCTTCACCGGCACGGGCAACAACAATTTCGCCGGCGTCTTCAAGTTTACGAATGATATTAACGATACGCTGCTGCGATTCTT
>Ga0256845_1000490_pt1 | contig 37295 bp, 29 predicted proteins | sample RiftiametaG_FD_189101 | JGI IMG/M metagenome (GOLD analysis project Ga0256845, IMG submission 189101) | Tube worm associated microbial communities from hydrothermal vent at the East Pacific Rise, Pacific Ocean - Riftia | ecosystem: Host-associated > Annelida > Integument > Unclassified ...
ACTTTTTTTACGTTTCCTGATGCCGACATCATCGGTATCAACATATGAATATACTGTATTGGCTTTTACAATTCTTTAATAACATATACTGCATTGACATTGATATAAACCCAATATTGTTGGATAAGGTTATTGTTACATACGTTTTATTCTGCAAATCGCATTAATATACTGCAGCTATGGTATTACTATTTGATTATTTCACTATTTCATGGTCTGATGCATTTTCAAACGCGGTTTACAATAATACTGCAGCAATAGCGCTGCCGGCATTGAATAATTGTTTCACGTGAAACATTATGCTTATTCGGTGTATTTCTGCATATTATATGGTATATGCGGTTTTCGATTAACTTTTTTTACGTTTCCCGATGCCGACATCATCGGTATCAACATATGAATATACTGTATACCCTTTTTTATAAAACATTTTCAAATTATTAATCATGATGATATAATTAAATTTCTATTCCCAAGCTATGAAAAAGATACGTATGTTTTCATTTTTATTGGTTTTAGTGCTTCTGTACTGACAATATCGTGCTGACATTAACATGACGGTATTCTTTGATATTACAGATCCCCTTGTTATGTCTTGACATGATGTTATGTATGAATATACTCTTTTCAAAAATTAACCCATGGATAGGTATACACTATGAAACAATTAATAGCATATAGTTTGATAATGATTCTTTCCATAACAGTATCAGCAATAACACTGCCGAACGGTGAGTCTATTAACGATGAATTAATTAAAGAAACTCGGTTCTTCCCGTCTGAACGATTTTTAAGCGTTCGACTCCTTATGAATATTCAACTGAAAAATAATGTTTCGGTTGCCGTAACAACCCCTTCAGGAGAACTGCGTGTTACTTCAATCTTCTGGCACGATAACGGCATGATAAGCAGATGCGAACTTGCTGCCCCGCAAAAAATTAAAACCCCTTCCGGTAAATTATATGTTACTTCAATCTTCTGGCATGATAACGGTACAATAAGCAGATGCGAACTTGCTGCCCCGCAACAGGTTAAAACCCCCTCCGGCAAATTACTTTTAATTGGTGTTTTTTGGAATGCACGCGGTATGATAAAAAAGTGTCAGCTTGCTAAACCTCAAGAAATTGATACTCCATCCGGTTCATTAACGGTCAATGATCAATATTATTCAATCTTTTGGTATGATAACGGCATGATTAAAAAATGCGAACTTATCGAACCGCAACGTGTTAAAACCCCCTCCGGCAGTTTAATTCTCAGAAATTACATCTCATGGCATAATAACGGCGTTATGAACAGTTGTTGGCTTGCTGAACCGCAGCGTGTTAAAACCCCTTCCGGTAGTTTAATTCTCAAACATGCTCTTTCCTGGTATAGAAATAGTGTTATCAGCGGATGTTGTCTTTCACAAAAAACCGTTATTAAAGGAAAAACCTTTAATGAGGGAAGTTATGTCGGTATGAATAAAAACGCTCAGTTTATTGGTGCGGTCAATTATAACTACGAAACAGAACGGTACGAACCGATTAATAAAAAATAATTATCGTATTATGCATTCAATTGTCTTACCGCTTTGCCCTTCATACCATATCAGCTGAATCATTTTTTTTTATGTTTGTTATTTCCGTGTACGATACGTTCGATCAGTATAATTTTAACATTACCATAACTTCAACACCGTATTTCACGTGCTGTTAGAGCAGTGCTTTCATGATACATAATTATACACTGATTTGATTTTTTTCAGCCCGTTTTACTGACAGCCAACACCGGCTGAGTTTGCCGTAATTCTATTGCAACAGGGGAAGTCTGCGACATGCAGCGTTTAATGCCATTCAACCCGTTTTACTCTGCCGCGTCGAGTATAATACTCGGTATATTTCGGATTTTCGCGTTGATTAAAAAAGGTTGCTTTAAGTTTCCGATTTTTTTGATCAAAATACTCAACCCATGCTTTTTTACCGTCTGCATTAAAATGCACCGTATATCGAAGCATTTTATTCATTCTAATAAAATCATCACTCATAAAATGGCAGACATAATCCGGTTTTTCGTTCTCATCGAAAAAAAATTCTGAATACTTTACATTATCTGCTTTAATTGATGCTTTTGAATATCGATATACCTGTTTGTGTTTAATATGATTGGTAATCTCAACAACCGAATGAATATCAATGTCTTCCGTTGCGGTGTATTCATCTTTTACCGTTTTATATACGGTTGGCTTATAAAATGTTTTAACACTCAATACACCGTCATGTGCAATACTTTCCGATGAATAAAACATTTCACTTGAAACGGGATTACCGCTTTTAAACTCAACCAGAGAATACAGTACTCCGTCTTTAGCGATTTCCTGTTCTGTGAACACTATTTTTTTTTGCCGCAATATACCGTTTTTATACTGTTCAATCCATTGTTTATATCCGCTGAGAATTTGATAAATTCGACTGAAACTATATATTTTTGATGTAATAACACCGTTCGTATCATACTCTAATTCAAGTAATTCAACGCCATCTTCATTAATTGATTGCTGAGTATACAATACTCGTTTTTTACGAACGGTTTCCCCATCCGAAGCATAAAAAACTTCAGCCTGCTTTCGGCCTTCTACCGCTCCGGGGGTAAAATAATAAGTTATTTTCTCCGTTACTTCATTATTGTTATATTCAACACTGATCCGGCTAATAAAATCATTTTGTATGCTTTTATACGAATAATATCGTTCCTGAAGTCTTTTCGTTTCGTTTTCACTACGATAATACGTGCTGATGTTTGATATTTCATCAGTGTATTTTAAATCATGCTCCTGATGAACACTTGCTTTCCGCCCTTTATCATCATACATAATACGTATCTCTTGAATACTGTCTTCTTGTACCGTTGCGGGAGAATACCGGTATATTTCTTCACGGATTACATTGTTGCGGTCATGCTGTTTTTTAACGGAAACTATTCCGTCGGTATCATATTCGCTGTCACCTGCAGAATAATACACAGTTTCAGAAATACCGCCGAACGTATTTGATGTCGTGTTTACCTGTGTAGTCAAGGCGGCAGTATAGAGCGGCAGTATTACGATAATAACATGCAATACTATTATTTTGATATTATTTATCTGTTTCATCATAGTTGTAAGTGTAATTCACTTATCTGAATTTTTCCAGTATAAAATTATCTGCTGATGATAGTCTCTATACTAACTTCACCGATGATTAATGCTTCCTGTATAGTATAATATAATACTTTTCGCTTATTATTTCCTGCATATTAATACTTTGCGGATTGTTTTACATATATTTGTATGTATGATATATTCATGCATAATAACCTGTTTTATGTATTATTATAATACTCGGCTGATTATACTCCCGCATAAAGAAGGTGCTCTATGAAAAAAGCTCCGCGTAATAAAACACTTACGCTCAGTAATACTGAGCGCCGCCGTTATCGCCGGCACTATCGTACGCCTCAAAAAAAACTCTCTGTTCTTGAATGCACAAATGCCGTTATAAACGCTGACCTATTTCGTATTATGCCGCTGCTTCCTGAACGGTTTGTTGATTTACTGATTATTGATCCGCCGTACAATTTAACAAAATTATTCAATAAACGCCGTTTTAAAAAAATGACCTCAAACCGGTATGAAGACTGGGTAGATTCCTGGCTTTCCGGATTATTACGAATTCTCAAACCAACTGCATCAATATATATTTGCGGTGATTGGCGCTCATCAGCGGCATTGCATCGTGTTTGTGAAAAGTATTTTATTGTACGAAACCGAATAACTTTTGAACGTGAAAAAGGACGCGGTGCAAAAAATAATTGGAAAAACAATTCAGAAGACATTTGGTTCTGTACGCTCACCGATGACTATACCTTCAATGCCGATGCGGTCAAACTTAAGCGTAAAGTTATTGCGCCGTACCGCAATAATGGTACGCCGAAAGATTGGACGGTTGAAAAAAACGGATCTTTCCGGCTTACGTATCCTTCAAATATTTGGACTGATATAACAATCCCGTTTTGGTCAATGCATGAAAATACACCCCACCCGACTCAAAAACCGGAAAAGTTAATGGCAAAAATAATTTTAGCAAGTTCACATAATGGTGATATGGTGTTTGACCCATTTTCCGGTGCCGGCACAACGGGCGTTGCTGCACAAAAACTGAACCGGCGTTTTTGTATGATTGATATTGATGCGGATTATTGTTGTTATGCGTTGAAACGTCTCGCTGCAGCAAGAAAAGATCAGTCTATTCAGGGATATAATGACGGCATTTTTAAAGATAGAAATTGTCAATAGTATCATCACCATACATATATTAGAATTCAGTGATGCATACTCATTTACTATCCCATCATTTCATAATGATAAAACTGCTGACTACTTTGATGGTTATAATCTTACTATTGCAGTGTATATAAAATATTCTGTTGCGTGTTTTTTCTCTCTATGTATTCGCAAACCGAAACCCATATAAAAAAAGAATAAAAAAATGAGAGTTAGTGTACGTTTATTTCAGTGAAATAAATGATTCCTCAAAATTTGTTTGATATACGAAGACTATGCAGTATTATTCCCATTCAATAGTTGCCGGCGGTTTTGACGAAATATCATACACAACACGGTTTACCCCGTTCACTTCATTGATAATTCTGTTTGAAATCCTGCCGAGTACATCATGTGAAATCTTTGACCAATCCGCCGTCATACCGTCAATACTTGACACTGCTCGTACTGTTATAACATTTTCATAGGTACGTTCATCACCCATTACTCCGACACTTTTAACCGGTAATAATACGGCGAATGCCTGCCATATTTCATCAGGCGCTCCGGCAAGCAATTCCTCTCGTACTATTGCATCAGCACGGCGGAGAATATACAGACGTGCCGGTGTTACTGCACCGATAATACGTATTGCCAGACCCGGTCCGGGAAAGGGCCATCGCATGAGTATTTCTTCAGGTATTTTTAATACACGTCCGATTTGCCGAACCTCGTCCTTAAACAATTCTTTTAAAGGTTCAATAACCCGTCCTTGTTCAATAAGCTTCATGATTTGCGGTACACGATTATGATGTGTTTTTATTGTTTTTGACGGACCTTTTACTGAAATTGATTCAATAACATCAGGGTATAACGTTCCTTGCGCAAGCATATCAAAATTTTTAACCGCACTGAAGAAAACATTAACAAAATGTTTTCCGATACGACGACGTTTTTTCTCCGGATCACGAATGCCATTTAAACGCCGTAAAAATCCGTCAGCAGCATTTATATACGTAACCTCCACACCTATTCGTTCAAAATTACGGCGTACTTCATCTGTTTCATGCAGCCGCATGACACCATTATCAACATAAATACAGCTCACCGCATCACCAAGTGCTTCAGTCAGTAATTTTGCCAATACCGTTGAATCAACTCCGCCCGAAACACCGCAGACAACTGTACGTCCTTGTGCCTGTTTGCGTATTGTTTCAATACTGTCGCTGACGAAATCTTCCATGCGCCAGTTTGCCGTACACTGACATATTTCCGTAACAAAGTTTTTCAATATATGTTGACCGTTTGGTGTATGCGTAACCTCAGGATGAAATTGAACGCCATATATTTTTTTTGCATGATTGCCCATTGCGGCAAGCGGCGTATTTCCTGATGATGCTAATACGGTAAATCCGTTTGGTGTTGTTTCTAAACGATCACCATGACTCATCCATACCGGTATTGTTGACGGCAGTCCGGAAAATAACGGACGACTATGTTTAATATTAATAGCGGTGTTGCCGTATTCACGATGCGATCCCTGCAATACTGTACCGCCAAGCAGAAAACTGATAAGCTGCATTCCGTAGCATATTCCGAGAATAGGAACGTCAATATCAAATAATGCAGGATCAACACGCGGTGCTCCGGCGTCATACACCGATGACGGTCCGCCGGAAAGAATGATTCCTTTTAATCCGGCACTTTGTATATGTTCCAATGAAGTCGTATACGGCCATATTTCACAATAAATATTCATTTCCCGTATACGTCGGGCAATAAGCTGACTGTACTGTGCGCCAAAATCAAGAACAACTATTTGTGTGTTATATTTCATAGGTGTACGTTATACTATTATTATATTTTTTTTGCAATCATTCTTCATAAATAATTTTATTGCATGCATATTACTTTTATGTTACCATTCTGCGGTAATGATATAGAATTTTTCTTTATCAAACACTCTTCCATTTTGAATACTGTTTCTTACCGGAGGTAATATTGTGAAAGTCTATTTATTTCCTGTTCTTTTGTTTATTATATTTCTGCCGCTGACTGCATTTGCCGATAAAAATGATGTTGCCGGAACAGCTGAAAGTATTGTGAAAGAACTTGCTGCTTCTATTCCTGCTGACGATTTACCGTCAATCGCATTTATCCCTTTTGCAAACACATCTGCTGAACTGAGTAATCATAATACCGGTGCCGGCTTTTCTGAAATATTGGCATCGGTCTGGAATAACAAAACCGATCATATTGTTATGAACCGTTCTGATTTATCTGCCGTTGCTGACGAACAAAGTCTGAGTGTCAGTGGTATGACTGATCCAAAATCATCAATTAAACTCGGACGGCTAGTTTCAGCGCAATACATTGTTACCGGTACTGTCAGTGAAGTCGGTAATGATGTTTCAATTGTTGCCCGCCTGGTTGAGACTACCGGCGGCACGATCGTTGCTTCCGCTCAAAATTCCATACCGCGCGGAAAACTGCTGCCGGTTGCCGAAGCCTCTTTACTCACACAAAAAGAACCGATGACTGCCGGGTTCAGAAGTCTGCTTATTCCCGGCTGGGGACAATTATATAATGGTAATCGAACACGCGGATTTGTTTTTACCGGTTTATGGGCGTTTTCAGCCGCCGGCATTATTCTATCCGAATTTAATCGTATTAATACCTATCAGGAATATATTAGTTTATACAATACCTATCAAACTGAAATCGGTAAAGAAAATGCTGTCGATGCATATGAAGAAGCAAATGAAAAATTTGATGCTGCGAAAAGTATAGAACAACTACGACTGGCTTTTTCATATGTGCTTATCGGTACTATCGGTATTGCAACGGCTGATGCAATTATTACCGCATCACGTAACAATCGTCGTATAAAAAATTATGGTGTCCGCATTGCCGTGCTGCCGTTGCCTGACGGATTCACGACTGCCTGTGTATACCGGTTTTAAAAGGAGGATCACATGAAACGATATTTATTTATTAGTATTATTGTCATATTTTCACTGCTGCTTTTTTCCTGCGCAATTATGGAAAAAAAACCGCATACCAATCCGTATGATCCGGAAACACCAAAAGTCGGTAATGCAACACCGCCGGTTGTTCCGGTATCGGTACTGCGGGCGGGGGAGGCTCGATTATCCGGCGGCGGCGGGAATATTCATCTGCAATGGACGGCAACAACAATAGATGATTTTGAAGCATATCGTATCTATACAAGTCCGCATCAGAATATTGTTGCCTCGGCAAATACCCTTGCACTTGAAATCTTTGATGCCGCAACAACAACAACAGAGAATGTTATCTACAATGCAAAAAACCGATCCATTCGTAATCTTGACGGTTTAACAATACGCTGGATTCTTTTCAGAGTGTATGACATCAGCGGTCAGTACAGCGAATATGGTCCGATTAAAGCAATGGTTCCGCCGGCATGGACATTAGAACCATCCGTATCGCTTGATTATCCGAGTTCTTTTGTCAATCAGCTGCAAATACTTGATTTTGATTATGAAGATACATATAAAAGCTGGATTGTTTCGTTCCGCTCGTTTAATAATTTTAAGGTAAATTGGTTCAATGGTACGAATAACATCGTTGCTATTCATGATACACCTCCGCCTATGACCATTCTCAGTAATCAGGGGACAAATCCGAATCACAATGTTATGTGTTTCAGTCTTGCTCTTGATGAAACGAACCTTTTTTACAATAATATGAACTCTTTAGCAGTTTGGTATATTACTAATTATCGACAACTTTTAAATCCGGCGGGACCTTCGGCACATCAGCATGCCGCCCAAATTTTTATCGGCTCATCATCTCCGTTTATCAGTTATGCAAATGATCAGGATCGATTATATCTTTCAGATAAATATTTTAAGCGAAATATTCCGTTATTCCCGCATTCTTTTTCCCCGTATGATATTCAACGACCGAATATGTTTGCTTTTTATAATACAATTGCCTATCCCGGGGTAAACGGCGATATTTTACTGCTTTCCCGAAATTTCGGAATGCTTATGCGTATGAATAAACCAATGCCGGCAGGAACAACAAATATTCGCTGGGAGTTTAATGCTGAACAAAATAATTTAAATTTAGACTCTGCATATGCTATTGCAATTGATTCTCATGAAAATGCTTATATTGTTGACCGGTTGAACAAACGTATTATTATACTTGACGGTAATGGAAGACTTACCGCTCAATGGAGTTTTCCGAATGCACAGTATCTCAATGCCTTAAAAATTATACATAGAACATGTGATATCGGCGATGGTATGGGTACTGTAAATCATGAGTTTCTTGCAATTGGTATTGATTCACAAATAAAATGTTATAAAATTCAATAGCGGTCTATGACGGTATATATATACATCCGTCTGAACATAGTACCGGCACCGTACCTTGCGGCTGGTGAAAAATGCTGTCCGGGAATGGAAGCGTCTCGGTTATTAATGAAAATACCCGAGATGTTTCCAGCCCAACAGTATTTGCCGGATGTATACAATTATCAGCGATTTATTATTGGTATGTTCATAACAGTATATTTTACTGCTGTTGCATATCTCTCCGCCCGGTATTTTCAGAAACAATAATTGTGTATTTCTCTATATCGTTACTGCTGTGTATACTTCACCCCTGATACATTTTTTTCACTTCAACAGTATCGTGATAAACGATGATATTATTCTGATTGTGTATAATAGTTGTATTATTGGTTCAGCGTCGTGATATATCACATGAAAGTTGAATTGTATGGCGTGCTTCAAGATCATCACGCAGAAATGAAACCGCATAATCAAATTGTACAGATCTTTTTTTTATTAAACGGTGTATACCGAGACCGCATGATATAACTTCCATTGTTGAACGATCAATTCTTCTACCAATACGAAGTGAAAGCCATTCATTGATATCACATTGTAATCCCGGGCGAATAATAGTTTTATTATGCAGCCGATATTCTATATCAATCATCGGCAGCATACATACTACACCATTCACATTGATAGTAATACCGCCGCCACCGCCAATACTCATCGGAGGCTGTTCTCGTCGTAAACCACGTCGCACATTCGGTCCGATATGACGAAGTGCGGCACCCCAAAATATACTTTCAATAATACCGAACTCATTAATAATATACATATCCTGAACCCCGGCATCAAATGTAGTAAATATACTGAAGCCTTCCGGCAGTGTTTCACGGATAAAATGAGCTGTTACGCCGACCGGAATACGCTGAGCCCAGCGCATAACGGTAAGATCAACCGCCATAACCGAATACTGCATGGCAAATCCCGTTATTCCGTTATAATCGGTCTCAGGTTCGGACGGCATATTCCACATTGAAAACGTACATGCTGCCATAATTGATTTTGTCGGAATACCAATCGCTGCACGAGTTATTTTCATACCCGCAATTCCGGTACCATAATTAATGGCAATTTCCGGTGATTTCAGCCACCCTATTGAAGCGGGATTAATCGGTGTCATAAGAATATTTTCACTGACCCCTATACCCGCACCGCCGCGTGCCCGTGTTCCTGCATCAGACGCATCAACGATAAAATCAAAACTAAGTGGTGCGGCAATAAGATCGTTCTCAGGCAGATGTATTACACCGATGCACAGCACGATACTTATTCCAATAATGATACTGATACTCGTATTTCGCATAGTATTACCTAAACACATAGATACGCCGAAGTTCGGTTCTGCCGTCTAATATAATTTTCAATACATATACTCCATTTGGATAGTCGGGCGGCACTCGCCATATTATTTGTTTTTGCAATGATGCCCGTGTTCCCGCATCAATTCGTTCTATACTATCTCCGCCAAGTGTCATAACTTCAATATCATATTTTTGTACCGTATGGGGAAGCAATATCACCACCGGATTTTCCTCTCCCGGCTGAAGATAATTGTTTAATATCATTAATGTATTTGTTGTGTTTCTATTAATAAGCAGCCGAAATCCGTCACTGCTGCGATTCGTACTTTGAAGATTAGCCGCATTATACGCCGTTACGGTAAAATAATAGGTTATGGTATCATATGCCAAATTCAAATTACTGAATGAAGCCGTATTGGCGATACCAATGTGTTGTGGTCCTGCAATATCACTCCCTCCCGGAAAAGTGCCCAGAGAAACACGGTACCCGGTGATAGATGAATCAGGGTCATATGCCGGTGTCCATGTGCAAAACGCCGCTGTATCCCAGGTAACACTATCAACATCAATACCGGCGTCCATACCGTCATATACTGCATCAGGCAATAGCGGTGGTGTAACGTCAGGGTGTACTATGCGAACACCGTCTGCGGTAATTTCAGAATATAAACCCGCTGCATTTGTTGCAATAACGTTAAAATATAGAATTGTACCGTATGCATTGGAATAGATACCAAGTTTATTAGTCAGAATAATATTTGTTGCGCTGCCAACATTACTGCGATAAATAATATTATTCGGCGATGCCGCTGAAGTGCCGAGACTAAGATAATACCCGACACCGCCGCTTTGTGCATCATGTGCGGCTGACCATGATACATAGATATGATTGGTATACGGATACACGGAAATATTGGAAACCGGTCCGTCTATAATGGTATTCAATCCGATCGGCGGAGTAAAATCAAATGTATACGCACCATCACTCACCGTATATTGACCCGTTAATCCATACCCGTTTACAGCACGAACGAGACTATAATAAAAATTACTGACCATAAGATTGACGCCGGTAATAACTGCATTCGTAGCAGTACCAACATTCGTCCAGATTAGCAAATTGGTATTTGTTCCGTTTACACCAATTGCAATGTCATAATGATCAATCCCTGATTCATTATCGACAACACTGTTCCATGACAATGACCATTGATTTGACTGTGTCCATATATCACGATCACTGCCGATGCCGTCAATAACCACATCCGGTTGAGGCGGCGGAGTAAAATCTGTTGCACTGCTCCAAACAATACCATCCGAAAATGCCGGTGGAGCATAATTTGTTATATAATCCCGTGCCCGCACTGCGGTATAATATCTTGTCCCATTTATAAATGATGCAACCGGCACCAATACGGTTGTTTGTGTTTGCTGTGTTGTTGTTATACGCAGAGCATTGCTAAATGCAATATTTGTGTTTGTTGTAATCGCTATTTCATATTCTGCAATACCGCTGTGTGTATCAGTTGCCGGCGTCCAGGCGGTTTCCCATGCAACGCTGCTGAGTATACTTCCCCGAACATCAGTATCAGTGTGTAATCCGTCAATAACCTGTGTCGGGGGAGTCGGAATATTTGTATCAATAAACATAATTCCATCGCTGTATGCATTTGAACCGGCAAATATGAACGAACGGTTGGTGCTTTTATACACACGTGCCCGTACTGTTATATAATAAGTATTACTTCGTATAAACGCAGGAGTACGCATAAGATTGGTAAATGTATAATTCGTCGCAGCTGAAGGAGTAATAATGTTTGTAATACGCATATCACCATTGGTGATGCCGAATAAAATACGATAATTCGTAACCGTATGATTACTGGCAGCAACGCGATCCCAGCTTACCGTAAAATGCTGCCAATTTGTTGTTATATCAAAGTCCTGATTTAAACCATCATAGACATGTGCCGGTGGTGAAATCTGAGCGCACACAAGCACCGGTATAATAAGAACCAATAATAGTGATATACATTTAAACACGATACATTATAATAACCATTTGACGGTTTTTGCAAGGATTACCCGCCGAATTTTTTAATAAAATCTCTTTGTTCCTTTTTAATCGTTGTATACCATTGTACTGACCGACGAATACCCTCTTTTGTTGATATACGGGGTTTCCAGCCAAGTTCTTTATATGCACGTGATGTATCCAGATGAAAATCATGCTGCGTCATAAGTATTCGATAGCGTGTTAGCAGCGGCGGTTCTTTTGCACCGACGCATTTCCATATGAGTTCAAGTAGTACCGCTGCTGTCATTGCGACCGGCGCAGCAACCGATATTTTCGGCATCGGCACACCAAGTAAATCAGCAGTATACTGATTAAACTCTTTCCAGGTTATTATCCCCGCATTAGAAAGATGATACACTCGTGTTGTAAGGTTCTTTTTTTTCATTGCTGCAATATATGCATCTATTAAATTTTCAGAATAAATCGGTGCAAACAATTGCCGCCCTCCATTAATAGAACCGTATTTTCCTTTCTCAAGCGCAACACACAACCGAAGAAAAAATGTTCGATCATTCGGTCCGAAAACTGCTGACGGTCGCAGTGTAACAATATCCGCACCGCGCTTTATAAACTCATGAACCAGTAATTCCGCTGCTCGCTTTGTAACAATATATTTCTGAGCCGGACGTTTAATCTGCGGCATATCCTCTGTACCATTGATAGTATTCGGACAGCCGTATACCGCAACGGTACTGGTATATATAATGCGCTGCACATTACACTGCAGTGCACATTCAAAAACTCTGCGTGTGCCGTCAATGTTTATTTCTTTGAACTGTTTCCATGTACCCCAATCGCTCGCACGTGCGGCAATATGAAAAACAATTGAACAGCCTTTCATTGCTTTTAGTATCGATGCCGCATCACGAATATCACCATAAAACAGTTTTAATTTCTTTGTATGCTGCAGCGGCTGTAATAATGTATGATCGCTTGTTTTTCGTATGAGCGCATGAACGACATGCCGGTGCTGTATCAGTCGTTGACATAACAATGAACCGATAAATCCGTTTGCACCGGTTACACATATTTTCATAATATTATACCTTCTTTATTTTAATATAACTTAATTGTGTATCGCCATACTTCATTGTCTTTGTTATATGCATACCATCAGGAGGCTGCACAATAATTCTTTTATCATGTTCCGCAATGATAATGCCGTCATCAGTACAAATACTCCGCCGGCTGATTTCCTGCAACGTTTTTGTATATTCATCCGCCGCATATGGCGGGTCAAGAAAAATAATGTCATATTTGTTTCTTTTTTCACGTGCAAGAAATACTGCAACATCTGATCGAATAACGCGGCATTGCTCTTTGCTGATACCAAGTGCTGACGTATTCCGCTGAATAATACGGATTTGCGCATGATGTGATTCTACCATAACAACTGATTGTGCACCGCGGCTCAGTGCTTCAAAACCAATTGTTCCATTCCCGGCATATAAATCACAAAATCGGGCTTTTTGTATGAACGCACCTACAGTACTGAATAATGCTTCTCGTACACGCGATGAGGTTGCACGGCAATAGTGTGATGATGACTGCTGTAATGAACGGCTTTTAAATATACCGCCGGTAATTTTCAGCATTTCCTATGCTCCTGAAAGTGCTTCATGCTGCTGAATTTCAAACTCAAATTGTTTTTTTAATGCCTGATTTTCTTCACGTTCAAGATGCTCATCATCATTAATGATGCGAAAGGCTTCTTCACGTGCTTTTTTTAAGATTGCGGCATCCCGCAAAAGATCTACCGGCGGCGGAACAACACGCCCATGTTGACGTGTTCCCAAAAACTCTCCCGGTCCGCGAATCTTCATATCTATGTCGGCAAGTTTAAACCCATCAGTATATTTTATCATTGCCTGCATTCGAGAGTATGCTGTTTCCGTTATATGCGGCTTGGTCATTAAAATGCAATGCGCCTGCTTTCCGCCGCGTCCAACCCGTCCGCGCAGTTGGTGTAATTGTGCAATACCGTAGCGATCTGCATGCTCAATAAGAATAATCGTTGCATTTGGTATATCGACGCCGACTTCAATAACCGTGGTTGCTACTAATATATCAATACTGCCATCAGAAAACTGCTGCATTATTTCATTTTTCTCCTGCGCCTTCATTTTACCATGTACCATACCAACGGAATAATCTGAAAATATTGTGCTGCGAAAGTTTTCATACATTTTTACCGCATTTTTTAATTCCATTTTATCCGATTCTTCAACTAACGGATATACAATGAAAACCTGCTGTTTATTGTTGATTTCCTGTCGTATAAAGTCATATATTCCTTGTGCGTCTGTATCACGCACCCATGTTGTTTTTACCGGTTTTCGCCCGGGCGGCATTTCATCAATAATTGAGATATCAAGTTCACCGTAATGCGACATTGCCAGCGTACGGGGAATTGGTGTTGCCGTCATGACCAAGACATCAGGATGCGATGATTTCTCATGTAATGCCGCCCGCTGCATAACTCCGAAACGATGCTGTTCGTCAATAATAATTAATCCAAGATTTTTAAATGCAACATCATTGTGCAGCAGCGCATGTGTTCCAACAATAATATTAATAGCGCCTGATGAAATATCCGTTAAGAGACTTTTCCGTTCCCGTAATCGTATTCCGCCTACTAATGCCTCAGCTCGTACCGGGAATGTATTAATCAATGCTTGTATTGTTGCAACATGCTGACGGGCAAGAATTTCTGTCGGTACCATTAATGCCGACTGTACATTATTCTCTGCTGCAAACAGCATGGTTATTAAAGCAACTAATGTCTTTCCTGAACCGACGTCTCCCTGTAATAATCGATTCATCGGATGTGATGACTGCATATCGGTTATAATTTCCTGCACAACACGCTGTTGTGCAGTGGTCAGTGAAAACGAAAGCGATTGTTCAAATTTTTGTATTATTGTTTTCTTTGTATATATTCTTCCTTTATGCATATCAGCAAGCCGGTGTTTAATACGTGCCATAACAAGCTGCATCATTAATAATCGATCAAATGCAAGCCGTTTGCGTGATTGTTCCTGTGCTTTCTCAGACTGCGGAAAATGAAAATGATATAATGCTTTTGAAAGTGAGGGAAGATGCAGCCGGTCTATCATATCTGATGGGAGATACTCCTGAATAACCGGACATATTTTTTTTACTGCAGTAAAAATAATCATCCGCAATTGGCTTTCGGTAATACCTTTGGTAACCTCATACCGTGGTACAATGCGCCGCATATGCGGTGAGGATTCATCTATATTATTTTCATTCCCGATTTTTTCATACTCAAAACTTGACGTTTGCCATTCATTAAACTTGCGGGTAAAACGTCCAAAGAGAATTATCGTATCACCAACGGTTAATAGTTTTTGTAAAAAATTACGATTGAAGCATACCAGTGAAACTGTTCCGGTACTGTCCGCAGCAATAATTTTCAGTACATTACGAAACCGTCCGAAACGCTGCCGTCCGAAAAAATCATGCGCAATAATACGTACCACCAGTGTCTCTGATGTTTCACCGGTCAATGTTGAAACAGTTGATATCGTGCGCCGATCTTCAAACCCCCGCGGCTGATAGGTTAATAAATCCCAAACCGTTTTAATGCCTTTTTTTGCAAGTACTTGTGCACGTTTCTCACCAACACCTTTGCAAAACTGAACACTGCTGTTTAACTCATCTATACGACTGCTCTGCACCATATTGCTATGCTACTTGCCGCAGCGCACTCTGTCAACGCGGTTGACGCATACCGCTCATCGTGCTACAACATTTTCATTATGGATATGACTTTTTGGAATAAACATGTTCGAGCCATGAAACCATATACACCGGGTGAACAGCCCGCTGACACTGATACTATCATCAAGCTCAATACTAATGAAAATCCCTATCCCGTGCCGGATTCGGTTATGCATGCCGTTCATGCCATCACTGCACAACAGCTTGTCCGATATCCTGATGCCGTATGGAAAAATCTGCGGCATGCTGCTGCTGATAATTTTTCCTTAAATCCGGAAAATATTTTTTGCGGGCGCGGCGGTGATGAAGTACTTGCGCTTATTCTTGATGCTTTTTGCAATACGAATGATAAAGTAGTTATGCCGTATCCGAATTATTCTTTATACGAAGTTCTGTGTTCAATGCGCGGTATACGGTATACGTTGATTAATACTGCGCCGCCTGACTTTGATATTAATCTTGATGCGCTTCTTTCACCGAAATCAAAATTAATTTTCTTTACCAATCCAAATGCGCCAACCGGACGGTTTTATCCGCTTTTAAAGCTTGAACGCTTTCTTAAAAAATATAAAGGGCTTTTTATATGTGATGAAGCATATATTGATTTCGGCGGCATTTCAGCCATTCCGCTGCTGAAAGATTTCCCGAATCTGATTATCGTTAAAACCCTGTCTAAAGCATGTTCTCTTGCCGGACTTCGCCTCGGTTTTGCACTTGCAGCACCGAATCTTATCGAAGCGCTTATGCGTATTAAAGACAGTTATAATCTTGATTGGTATCAGCAAGCACTTGGTTGTGCCGCTTTTAAGCACATGGGAGTCCTTAATAATAATCTGCAGAAAATTATTTCCTCCCGTATTGATATGTATGAAGCTCTGAAAGGGCTGCGTTTTACTATTATTCCCAGTAAAGCAAACTTTCTTTTTGTTCGTCATCCTGATATACCCGGAGAAAAATTGTATCAGCGCTTAAAAGAAAATAATATTTATATTCGCTGGTGGAATAAACCGCTTATCAATGATTGGATTCGTATTACGATTGGTACACCGAAACAATGCACCGCTCTTATTACCGCACTTGAATCTATACTGAAATAAGGCTGCCGTTATATCTATTTCCTGCTTGAAAAACAAAGTGTGTTTCCCTATAGTGTTATAATGACAGTGTTTAAAGTAATGAGTGATTTTCAGCCTGCCGGTGACCAACCCCATGCCATTAAAGCACTGTGTTCCGGTTTTAAACGCGGGTATCATATGCAAACATTACTGGGCGTAACCGGATCCGGTAAAACGTACACTATGGCAAAAGTCATCGAACAATTACAGCTCCCCACTCTTATTATTTCTCATAATAAAACACTTGCAGCACAACTGTTCACTGAATTTAAAGATTTTTTTCCGAATAATGCTGTTGAATATTTTGTTTCATATTATGATTACTATCAGCCGGAAGCATATGTTCCGGCACGTGATCTCTATATTGAAAAAGATTCTTCGGTTAATGATGAAATTGATCGGCTGCGACTTGCGGCAACCGCTTCTTTAGTAACACGCAGTGATGTCATTATTGTTGCTTCGGTTTCTTGTATTTATGGTCTCGGAACGCCTGAAGAATATGCTCAGTCAATGCTTATACTGTATACCCATCAGCATTATGATTTTGATACAATCTTAGAGCATTTAGTTCGTATTCAGTACGAAAGAAATGATATTGCTTTAAGCCGCGGAAAGTTTCGCGTGCTTGGTGATATACTTGAAATATATCCGGCATATCGTGATTGTATTGTCCGTATAGAATTTTTTGGTGATGAAATTGAACAAATCACTATTGTTCATCCTATCAGCGGCACGGTTCAGGAAAAGCCCGACCGTTTTGTTATTTATCCGGCGCGACATTTTGTTATGCCGCAGGAAAATATAAATGCCGCCATTGCTGATATTACCATGGAACTTGAACAGCAGTATAAAATATTATCTGACAACCATAAACTTGTGGAAGCACAGCGCTTAAAAAGCCGGACTGAATATGATATTGAAATGCTTCGTGAAATGGGATATTGCAACGGTATAGAAAACTATTCACGGCATTTATCACGCCGTGCTCCCGGATCCCGTCCTGCCGTACTGATTGATTATTTTCCCGATGATTTTCTCACGATTATTGACGAATCTCATGCAACTATTCCGCAAATACGCGCTATGTCAAATGGTGACCGCAATCGTAAAATGACATTAATTGAACATGGGTTTCGTTTACCCAGTGCACTTGATAATCGTCCGTTGTATTGGGATGAGTTTACGGCATTAACAAAAGTATGCTTATGTACTTCAGCGACACCGGCCGATTATGAATATGCTCATTCCGAAGCAATTGTTGAACAAATAATCAGACCGACCGGACTGCTTGATCCGAAAATAATTGTTCGTCCGGCACGCGGTCAGGTTGATGATGTTATTAAAGAAATTCGTATTCGTATTAATGCTCAGCAACGCGTTCTTATTACAACCTTAACAAAAAAAATGGCTGAAGATTTAACGCATTATCTGAAAGATCTTGCTATCAGCGTTCAATATCTTCATAGTGATGTTGAAACTATTGATCGTATAGAAATACTGCGTGATTTACGAAAAGGGAAATACGATGTTATTGTCGGTATTAATCTGCTTCGTGAAGGACTTGATTTGCCTGAAGTTTCATTAGTCGCCATACTTGATGCTGATAAAGAAGGTTTTCTCCGGTCAGAACGTTCACTTATTCAAACCGCCGGGCGTGCTGCACGACATAGCGATGGTACGGTTATTTTGTATGCTGATACTATTACCGACAGTATTACAAAAACTATTAATGAAACTGCACGCCGAAGAAAAATACAAGCAGCATATAATACACAACATGGTATTACGCCGCAATCTATTACAAAAACTATTAATGATTATATTCGTCATGATGAAACAGAGTATGATAAACTTGATGCTATGTATTCAACGATAAAAAAAGATATTGCACGCCGTCATAGTCATCTTTCAGATGAAGAATATGTTCTGTTATACTGCGCGGCATTGCGAAAAAAAATGCTGGAATATGCCCGCTCTCTTGAGTTTGAAAAAGCCGCACATATTCGTGATACGCTTCAAACGCTTGAATCACCACATTCTTCAGCCGGTAAGAATAAAAATGCTGCGGCGGATACGGGGACTGTATGAAACATCCTTGTACACGAATACTGCTTCCGATAATTGTTTTACTGATAACCGCACCGCTGCTGTTTTCACGAACCTCATTCAAACCTTCATCACGGAGACTTATTGTTGCCAAGGCACAATCATTATTAGGTAAAAAAGTAATTCACGGCAAGAACGGCACCGTATTTCATTATGATTGTTCCGGATTTATACAAGCGGTATATTCATACCTTGATATATCGTTTACCGATCCGGTTGCCCGTCAGACTCAATTTCAATCTTTAAATATATACAAGTACTGTAAAAAGAACGGCACTGTATTTATTGGTACTCTTCCGAAGCCGGGAGATATTATCTTTTTTGACAATACCTATGACCGGAACAAGAATAATCGTCTCGATGATCGTATTACGCATGTCGGATTAGTTGAACGGGTTCAAACAAATCATACTATTACTTTTATTCATGTAACAACCCGTAAAGGAATTATTCGCGGATATATAAATACAGTAAAACCTACTGTGCATATTGCCGATAATTCTATTATAAATAGTTTTTTGCGTGCTCGTCGATCCGGTGATACTGCGAAAACTCGATATTTGGCCGGTGAATTGGTACATGCATACGGTTCAATTATTGACCATTCACAATAACCTGATTTACAATGCCGTAAAAATATGCAATAATCAGTATGTTTGTGTACCGGTATGAATATACTGTTGTTTTCCTGAGGGAATAAGGAGTTTTACATCATGGCTCTGTATACACCTGAAGATAAAGAACGAATGATTGGTTTTGTCGGACAATTAATGAACAATTCTAATCTTCGGTCTGAATCAATGGCGAATCGTGAACAACATATAATAATTTTTATTAGTCAAAATGAAGCTCAACTGCGTCCGACTTTCAGCGATCCGCGATTTTTTCCTCATTTAAATTGGACGGATGCTTTGAAATTACTGCTGACCGTACTCAAAGATAAAGTCATTAATGATCTTCAGCCGCGTATTAATACACAATTGAAAGCACTGAAATTTACTGTTCCGGGTTCTGTGTGTACAGAGGGTTCTTCGCTGACGGTTGAATTAAATAAAACGCATTTTGAAACATTTCTTTCAAAGATTCTTTCTCGACGTGAAGTGCGTCAGCCGATTGATGCTGCTCTTAAACTGCTTGAACATAATCAATTTGAATCATATGTTTCTAAAGCAGTTGAGCGCCGTGAATATGTCTATAATGAATTATTTAAAGTTGAAAAACTTAGTTGTGAATTATCGGAAGTGGTAAATTATTTTAAACTACTGCTGCTGCTGCGCTGTGCGGCATATATCCGTCTTCCAATAAGCACAAATAAAAAAAGCACCCCGAAGAATTTACCGGATCTGCAGCGATTTCCTGCTGAAATACCGATTTATCATACATTGCTGAAAAAAATATTTAATACCGAATTACCGGAATTACCGGAAAGTTTTATTACTACTATTTTTGACAGTTTTCTTCCCGTTGAAAACACACCAATGGAAGCTGCAAGCGCTCGTTTTCTCCGGGTAATGCATACCTGGGGATATGATTTTCGTCCCGGCCAAAAGGTCGATAAAGGCGCAGAAACGCAAGCAAAAAGCTGGTTTAATATTCAGCGGCGCAATGCCCGTTCATTTGGGTATGATCCGAAACAGCTTGAAGAATTTTACAAAATCGCCGCTGATGAAGGCTGGTAGGAGTATCATATGAAAAATAATTTCTGGGAAAACCTAATACTGCTATTAATACTGCTTGTTATTGTTCAAACATTTCTTGATGATTTTGCCCGACTTGTTGATTGGCCGGTTGATGCTCGTATTGCATTAATGATTACCGGATTTTGTTTTGACCTCATTTTTTCATTTGAGTTTATTATACGCCTGCTGTTTGCGTACCGGAAAAAAAATATTCTTCATTATATTTGGTTTCAGCGCGGATGGGTTGATTTAATCAGTTCTATTCCGTTACTGTTGCTCAACAGCGGTCCGCAGGTCTATGCATATCTCTTCACAACAGGCGTAACGGGCGGAGCTGTCGGCGCATTCAATATTATGAAAGTAATTAAAGCAATACGAGTTGCCCGTATTTTACGGCTTATGCGGGCAGTGAAAATTTTCGGTAAAATTCATAACACCGATTCAGTTATGGCACAACGGCATGTTGGAAATATTTCAACGCTTGTTGTTGCCGCTATTGTCTGTGTACTTATTACAGTCAATCTTATTAATATCCCCGGCGTTTGGCCTGATACGAAATCTCAACTGACTGAATATCGTCAGCAGTATTATACTCATTTTCAATCACTTATTAATACTGCGGGAACTTCGCAAACACGGATAAATAAATTCCTTCACACGTTTTACCATAACGATAATAATGTTCTCGATATTATGTATGTTAATCCGCATAATGGGAAAAAAACAATTTGTTATTCTGCTCCGACAACATTATTCCCGTTGCACATTCAAAATACGATTACCTCAATACCTGAATATAAAAAACGTTACTTTAATAAAGCTTTGTTTGATGATTATACTGATGACATTACCGTCGGTCAGTATACCATGACATTAAGTAATAAACCGATATGGTATCGTGCTTCCCGAATTAATATAACCTTGTTTGCAGCGGTTATTGTTTCATTAATCTTCCTGCTGGTTTTATATACCGCACACTTTGCCCGTACGGTCAGTGATCCCATACACATTATGTATCGCGGCATGATTCTTGATCATTACAATCTTGAAGTAAAAATCATTGACGCATATAAAGCTGATGAAGTATTTGAATTAGCAAAAGATTATAATGAAACATGGTTGCCTATGAAAGCGCAACGATTGATAAACAAGAGAAAAACAACAACTTCGTTATCAATGGATGATATTCTTAAAATACAAAAATAACGGTTGTTTTGTTTCTTTTTTCAGATGATATTTTCTCTCTATTTCTCCTAAAAAGGCTGTTTTAGGCACTTTTATTGTATTTTTCCGTTATTTTTATTTATTTTTGGTACTAAACATCTGTACGGATATTTAGTACTTGCATTCATGTATTGCAATATGGTATATTCCTGTCCCGAACGAATTATAACATTACAGTATATTGGGAGGATTCCTTTGACCGCTGATTTATGGAACCGTGCACTTATTTTAATTAAAAAAAATATCGCTTCAAACCAGTTTGATAACTATATTAAAATTCTTTCTTTTGATTCTTTTGAAAACAATACGGTAACGCTGGTAACCGCAAATCAGTTTCACCAAAAATATATTAAAACATATTTTCTTACTGATATTGTATCTGCATTAAGTACTGCTGCCGGTGAACCGGTAAAAATAAAACTGTCTGTATTGAAAAAAACAACCCCTCCGCGTCCGGCACAACAACTTATTTTTCCCGGTATTGCAGAATCAAAACGGCGTCCTGAACGTCCTGTTTTACAGCCAAAATATACGTTTAATAAATTTATCGCCGGCAAATGCAATGAACTGGCATATCGCTCCGCACAAGCCGTTGCACTGCGGCCGACAAAAGAGTTTAACCCACTTTATATTTACGGCGGTACCGGGCTTGGGAAAACTCATCTTGCCCATGCAACCGCGCATAAAATTATTGCAAAGCATCCGAATTTAAAAATTGTTTACGTGCAGGCTGAAGTTTTTAAAAACGAAGTTTCGGTTGCCGCAATCAAAAAAGATCGCTCAAAATTGTGGGGTAAATATCGCACTTGTGATGTTCTTATTTTTGACGATGTTCATCATCTTGCAAATTGGCACGGTACACAAAAAGAGTTTTTTGATATGTTTAATCAGTTGTATGATTCTCACCGCCAAATAATTGTTACCAGTAACGTCTCACCAAATAATATATATGGTATTGATGACCGTATTCGTTCACGGCTCTGTGTTGGCGGTTTTTTTGAAGTGCTTCCTCCTGAGCGTGATGTCCGCATAAAAATCATTCAGCTTAAAGCTTCACAGTATTCAATAAAAATACCTGATGACTGTATTGATGCTATTGCCGATGCATTTAAACAAGATATTCGCACTATTGAGGGTTGTGTTGTTACCTTAGGCGCACATGCTTCATTAATGCAAAAAGAAATTACTCGTTCACTGACAGATCGAATAATCAATCAAATTAAAAACACTGATTCTTCCGATACTATCATTTCCGTTAAAGATATTCAAAAACAGGTTTCTTCGTATTTTAAATTATCCGGCGTTGAAGCGCTTACAAAACGTTCAAAATCAAGAAAGTTTTTATATCCGCGGCAATTAGCAATGTATCTTTCACGATCATTGACTGATCTTTCATTAAAAGAAATAGGCTCTGCATTCGGCGGGCGAGATCATACATCAGTACATAATGCTATTGACTCCGTAAAGAAAAAAATGCTGTTTGATACTTCTTTCAAGAAAAAGGTTGATGATCTTTTCACGCTTTGTAATTAGTGTGCATTGTGTGTGATACGAATGGTATTCATTGTTTATTATGTTCTTTGATACCCGATATGAACAGATAATGAACGTTTCGTTCATTAACAATGTGTGTTTTATTTACTGCTATAAATAAGAAATAGCTTGATTTTCACATTAATTTAAGTATTATTATTATATTAATTATTATTAATATTAATAATGTAATAATAAATAAAACCGTATTTGTGTGCGATTTATATAATTTAAGGAGAACCTTTATGCACATTACCTGCAAAAAAGAAATATTACAAAAAGCTGTGCATCTTGCTGAAAATATTATATCGGCAAAAAGTACATTATCTATTTTAAGCAATATTCTATTCAAAGTCAGCGGTAATGCTATGACTGTTTTTGCGACAAACCTTGAAGAGTCAATTATACAAAAAATACCGGTTACCGTTGAAAAAGAAGGTGAAATAACCGTCAATGCGAAAACAATCGGTAATATTTTACGTCTGATACCGATGGACAATGATGTTTCAATTGCTGCAGATAACGAGAAAAATATTAGAGTAACCTGTTCGGGCAGCGAAACAACGTGGGATTTAATGGGTGTTTCAAGCAGTGATTATCCGCAAATACCGAAACTGGATAAAAAGAATTCATTTACCATTGATCAGAAAATAATGCGTATGATGATTCAAAAAACAGTGTTTGCCGTATCAACAGAGAACACAAAATATATTTTAAATGGTGTTTGTTTTGAACTGGAAAAAAACACTGTTAAAATGATTGCAACCGATGGAAGACGATTATCATTTATACAGGCGGCGGTTGCTTCAGGAATAGAAAAAAAGAATATTATTATACCGCAAAAAATATTAAGTGAAGTTCTTCGTACATTAGCCGATGAAGGAACTCTCGAAATAACTCTTTCCGATAAACAAATAGCATTTAAGGTTGATTCAATAGAGCTTATTTCTCAACTTATTGAAGGTGAGTTCCCGAATTATGAACAAGTTGTGCCGAAACATCAGGAATATAAAGTTGAGTTTTCAACATCTGAACTTGATATTGTTCTTTCACAAGTATCAGTAATGGCAAGTGATAAAGGTAGCCGAGTTATTTTCTCATTTTCCAGCAACAGCGTAACATTAAGTTCAAATGATCCTGATCGCGGAGAATCTCATTCACAAATGAAAATTGCTTTTGAAAGTAATGATACTTTTGAAATAGCATTCAACAGTAAATTTCTTCACGAGATTTTAAAAGTCATTGAATCGGATTCAATTATTTTTGAAATGAAAACACCGACAAGTCCGACAACCGTTAAAGAAGTCGGCAATACTGATTTCTTTACGATATTGATGCCGATTAAAATTACATAGTAGCATGTATAAGTATTGGTAAAAGCAGGATGTACCTGCAGCGATTAAAAACATATCAGTACCGTAATCTTGCAGATACGGAACGAATATTTAAGAACGGTGTTTATTTTGTTATTGGTAATAACGGGAGGGGTAAAACAAATTTTCTCGAAGCAATATATATATTGGGCTTTGGGAAAACGTTTCAATCTCAACGAATAACCGATGCGGTACAATGGGAAACCGATGCGTTTTTCAGCGGCGGCAGTTTTTCAAACGGGATTGAGATGGAAGTACAAATCGGTTGTACAATACACGGAGAAAAAACACTTCGCTGTAATAATCGAATTGTAAAACGGCAGGAGCTTATTGGTACGGTAAAAATGGTATTGCTGCTGCCGACGGATCATGAACTTGTTTCAGGCGGTCCGGCATTAAGACGAAAGTACCTTGATGTTCTTCTCTCCCAAACAGACACCCGGTATTTGAATTCAATTATACGGTATACGCATGGATTGAAACAGCGTAATGCCGCATTAAAACAAATAGTAAGCAACGGATGGCCGGAGAATATTCTTGATCCGTTGGATGAACGATTAAGTAATGACGGCAGTCTGATTATTCAGCGAAGAAAAAAATGGTTTGAAACAATGAAACCGATTATTGCGGATTTATCAAAGCAGCTGTTTGATACTGAGACAACAATTGAATGTATTTATCAGCCGAGCATATGCACTGAAAATGATACTGCTGATGCATATCACGAATCATTACAACAAAGCCGAGCTCGTGATATACAATACATGACAACATCAATCGGTATTCATCGTGATGAGATTGATATTTTTATGAATAATAGATTATGCAGAAAGGTTGGTTCAAACGGTCAGCAGCGAATGGCGTCATTATTATTGCGCTGCTGTGAAATATACTACATACGGTCTGTCTGTACTGCACAACCGATTATCCTTATGGATGACGTTTTACTTGAATTGGATACTGATAATCGATTAAAAATAAATGAACTGATACAATCATTATGTAATGACGGTATGCAATTATTTGCCTGTGCAACCGAAGAAAGTATTTTAAATAAACTCAATGCTGAAGAAGTAATATATATATGACGGCATCAATGAAAAATAAAAAAAACACACTGACATCGCTTGACGGCACGCTGCAAGAAACAATGCATTCAATAATCAAACTGCATAATATGGAAAAGGCATATACCTGTTATCAGATACAGCGAAAATGGAAATCGATTGTCGGTACCGTTATTGCAAGCAATACATATCCGGCACGATTAACCGGAACACTGCTGTATATTGAGTACAGTGAACCCATTTGGGGAGAGCAGCTGCGTATATATCGTGATGATATTATTGAGAAAATAAATTCACGAATCGGTAAAAACACGGTTGTAAAAATAACCGCCCGGCATACGGCAGTATTAAAAAAAACAACATGCGGCGGTGAGAATACAAAATTAAAAAAAGAAAAACAGCCGGATCCGGATTGTTTTAAAGATATTAATATTTCCCCGGAACGCTTAAAAGAAATTGATGAACAATTAAGCATGATCAGCAATGCAACAGCACGCGATGCTTTAAAACGATTGTATATGACAGTAATGAAAAATGAAGAACATGACACGAGGGAGCACGCTAATGGCACGAGCTAAAAAAACAACAAAAAAAACAGTACGTACAAAAAACACTGCCGCGAAGAAAACAGATAAAGGCAGTTTAAAAGAATTAAAAAGTAATGTGTATGATGCATCAAAAATAAAAGTACTATCAGGATTAGACCCGGTACGTGAGCGTCCGGGTATGTATATCGGATCAACCGGACTTTCAGGATTACATCATTTAGTGTATGAGGTTGTTGATAACAGTGTTGATGAAGCAATTGCCGGCTATTGCAATCGTATCAAAGTACGTATTTTGGAAGGGAATTGTGTTGAAGTATCAGATAACGGACGCGGGATACCGGTTGATATGCATCCGGTAAAAAAGGTATCAGCACTTGAAGTTATTATGACAACACTGCATGCCGGCGGTAAGTTTGATAATGACAGTTATAAAGTATCAGGCGGGTTGCATGGTGTCGGGGTTTCGGTAGTGAACGCATTATCTGAAAAAATGATTGTAGACGTTAATCGTGACGGAAAAACATGGCAGCAGACGTATCAGTACGGAAAACCGAAAGCAAAAGTTAAAGCAATAAAAAAATCATCGGCAACCGGAACAATGGTTACTTTTTATCCCGATAAAAAAATATTCGATACGCTTGATTTTCATTATGAAACGCTCATGCATAGAATGCGTGAATTGGCATTTTTAAATCGCGGGGTTCGGTTTGAAATTATTGATGAACGAAAAAAGAAAAAGCGTACAGAATTATTTGAATTTAAAGGCGGCATTATAGAATACGTACAATATCTTAATCATAATAAAAATGTCGTTAACACAAAGCCAATTTATTTTCAAGGTAAGCAGGATAATATTGAAGTAGAAATATGTCTCCAGTATACCAATAGTTTTGTTGAAAATATCAATACCTTCGTGAATAACATTAATACTCATGAAGGCGGATTTCATTTATCGGGATTTCGCGGTGCATTAACGCGGGTATTTAATGAGTTTGTAAAAAAGATGGGATATGATAAAAAAATACCGAAAAATTTAATCGGCGATGATGTTCGTGAAGGCATTACCGCTGTTATGTCATTAAAACATCCAAACCCGCAATTTGAGGGTCAGACAAAAATGAAGCTCGGCAATAGTGAAGTTGAAGGTATTGTAACATCCATTACCTATGAATCATTGTCCGAATACTTTGAAAACAATCCGAAAGTTATTAAAACACTGCTGGACAAAGCATCTCAAGCATTGCGCGCACGTGAAGAAGCACGAAAAGCACGAGATCTTGTACGACGAAAAAGTTCACTTGATATTGATACCGGACTGCCCGGAAAACTTGCTGATTGTCAGGAACGCGATCCGGAGAAATCAGAATTGTTTATTGTTGAAGGTGCAAGCGCCGGCGGATCAGCAAAGCAGGGACGAAATCAGCAATTTCAGGCAATCCTACCGCTGCGCGGCAAAATACTTAATACTCAGCGTGCACGGCTTAATAAAGTTTTAACAAACGAAGAAATAAGAAACTTAGTTACCGTATTTGGTACCGGCATCGGAGAAAAAGATTTTGATATTTCAAAATGCAAGTATCATAAAATTATTATCATGACTGATGCTGATGTTGACGGTGCACATATTCGAACTTTAATACTGACGTTTTTCAACCGATATATGAAACCGCTTATAAAAAGCGGGTATGTGTATATTGCACAACCGCCGTTATATCAGATTAAACAGAATAAAGAAACATATTATACACAGTCCGATAATGAACTTGAAAAGATTATAAAAAAAATAACCGGCGGTGATGAAGAGAAACGCACAAAATTGCATATACAGCGATATAAAGGTCTTGGTGAAATGAACCCGGATCAATTATGGGAAACAACAATGGATCCCGCGCAACGGACATTACTGCAGGTAAATTATGATGAAGAAGAAGTAGCAACCGAAATATTTGAAGAATTGATGGGAGACAGCGCTGAAAGCCGCCGCTGTTTTATTGAGACCTATGCTGATCAAGTACGTAACCTTGATGTTTAATGTGAAAGAAGAGAATTAATATATGGCACGAAAGAAAAAAACAACAAAGAAAACGAATACCGAACATGTGGAACCAACAGTGGTAAAAGAACAAATTAAACCGATTATTATTGAAGAGGAAATGAAAAGCAGCTACCTTGATTATGCAATGAGTGTTATTGTCGGTCGAGCGCTGCCGGATGTTCGTGACGGATTAAAGCCGGCACATCGGCGAATACTGTATGCAATGCAAACACGCGGGTGGACTCATGAAAAACCATATGTAAAAAGCGCAAAAATTGTCGGTGAAGTTATCGGTAACTTCCATCCGCATGGCGATTCGGCTATTTATGATACCATGGTTCGCATGGCACAGGATTTTTCATTGCGTGTGCCGCTGATACATGGTCATGGTAATTTCGGTTCAATTGATGGTGATATGGCAGCGGCATATCGTTATACCGAAGCACGTTTAAATGCTGTTTCCGAGGCGTTATTAGCTGATATCAATAAAGATACTGTTGATTTTGTCGATACGTTTGACGGCACCCGAAAAGAACCGACAGTATTGCCGGCTGCATGGCCTAATTTATTAGTGAACGGTTCAAATGGTATTGCAGTTGGTATGGCAACCAATATCCCGCCGCATAATCTTGGCGAAGTCGTTACTGCCTGCATCAAACTTATTGATAATTCAGATTTAAGCATTAATCATATTATGAAAATAATTCCCGGTCCTGATTTTCCGACATCCGGCATAATTTATGGTACAGAAGGAATTCGCAAAGCATACAAAACAGGCAAAGGTATTATTTCGCTCAGAGCACGTGCTGAAATTGAAGAAACGAAGAACGGAAAAGAACAAATCGTTATTACGGAAATACCGTATCAGGTAAATAAATCAAATCTGCTTGCCAGTATTGCGTCATTAGTAAAAAACAAAAAAATTGAAGGTATTACCGCAATACGTGATTTTTCAAACAGTAAAGGGATTCGTATTGTTATTGAACTGAAAAACAGTGCGCCGTCATATATTATTTTAAATAATTTATATAAGCATACGCAAATGCAAATATCATTCGGCATTATTAATCTTGCATTGGTTAATAATAAACCGAAGGTTATGAATATTAAAGAAATCTTACAGCATTATATTGATCATCGTAAAGATGTTGTTATTCGGCGAACGAAATACGAACTTGCTCGGGCGGAAGAACGCGCACATATTCTCGAAGGGCTGCGTATTGCATTAGATAATATTGATGCGGTTATAAAATTAATTCGCCGGTCAAAAACGGTTGAGATTGCACGAACCGGATTAATGAAAAATTTTAAATTAACTGAAAAACAAGCTTCAGCAATTCTTGAAATGCGATTACAGCGATTGACCGGACTGGAACGGAATAAAATTGAAGAAGAATATCAGGCATTAAAGAAAGCTATTGCCGAATATAAATCTATTCTTAAAAGTGTTGCTAAAGTAATGGGTATTATAAAAAAAGAACTTGAAGATATACTGAAAAAATATAACGGTATACGCAGAACGGAAATAACCGGTGAAACAAAAGAATTAAGTATTGAAGATGTTATTGCTGATGAAGAAATGATTGTTACCATAACGAAAGGCGGGTTTATTAAACGTATGGTGGCAAATGTATATCGTCGGCAGCGCCGCGGCGGACGCGGGGTTCAAGGGGCAAAAGTTAAGGAAGAAGATTTTGTGTTGGTTGTATTAACCGCAACGGCACATCAAAACCTTCTCTTTTTTACGAACAAAGGAAAAGTCTTTTATATTAAAGTTCATGAATTATCACAGGAAGGACGGCAGGCACGCGGAAAATCTCTCAAAAATTATCTAAATCTGGCATCGGGGGAATGGGTTACCGCAACGGCTGCAATTCGCGATTTTAATGAAAACGTATATTTTGCGATGGTTACCAAGTATGGAGTACTAAAGAAAATAAGTGCCGCGCAATTTGTTAATGCGAAACGATCCGGTATTCGTGCACTGAATCTTGATACAAATGATGAATTAATAAGTGTCTGCAAAGTTGAAAATAAACAGGATATTTTTATCGGCACTGCTCAAGGTCGTGCATTGCGAACAAATGCGGGAAAAGTTAGAGCAATGGGACGTTCTGCTCGTGGTGTTCGCGGACTGCGGCTTAATGAAGGTGACTATATTATCGGAATGTGTACGGTAAAACCGAAAACAAAACTATTTGTAATGACTGAAAAAGGATACGGAAAACGTATTGATTTCAGAAACTTTCAGGCAAAAGGACGCGGCGGTAAAGGTATGATTTATCAGAAAACCAATACACGGACCGGAAACTGTATCGCCTTGGATTCAGTCGCGGATGATCACGAACTTATGATTATGACCAATAAAGGCGTTGTGCTGAGAACCAATGTCTCCGGTATCTCAACGTATGGGCGTTCAACACAAGGTGTACGGTGTGTTAATCTTGATGATAATGATACTGTCAGCGCAATTGCTGAGTTAGTTGAAGAACATTAATATAGTGCAACCGCTTGAAAAAGGGTGAGAATTTTATTACTTTTGTATACAATAAATATATTGTAACGAAAGTGATACCTATGAAACGTAAAATAATAGAGATTAACGAAGAAAAATGTACCGGCTGCGGTGATTGTATTCCCGAATGTCCTGAAGGTGCTTTACAGATAATTGATGGTAAAGCACGAATGATTAGTGATTTATTTTGTGATGGTTTGGGCGCGTGTATTAATAATTGTCCTGAAGATGCTATTACCATTGTTGAACGGGAAGCACAGCCTTATGACGAAGAAAAAGTCATGCATACTATCATTCCGCAGGGTATGAATACAATACAGGCACATATCAAACATTTAAAAGATCATAATCAGGAAAAGTACCTTGCAGCAGCGTATGCAGTACTTGAAAAACACGGAATACCCCTGCCGGAGTCGCAGAAAGATTCATCTCATTGTAATCATGACCATCATACTCATCAGGAAGGGGGGTGTCCCGGCAGTACGGAAGTGTTATTACGCGATGAACCGCAATCAGAACCGAGTATGCATTCCAAAACTGCATCTCCATCAGAATTGCGACAATGGCCGGTTCAACTCCATTTAATAAATCCGAATGCAGCATATTTTAACAATGCGGAATTATTGATTGTTTCCGATTGTGTTCCCTTCGCTTATTATGATTTTCATCGGGATATGCTTGCCGGAAAAACGGTTATTATGTTTTGTCCGAAACTTGATAATGCAACGGAAACGTATATTAATAAGTTATCACAGTTATTTTCTGAAAATACTGTTCGATCTGTTACCATTGTTCGTATGGAGGTTGCCTGTTGCGGCGGAACAACAACGATTGTTCAAACGGCAATGAAACACGCGCAGGTACGTATACCGGTTCTTGAAACAGTGATTTCAATTCGCGGTGAAATAGTATGACACGATAATAAAATTATGAAGGAGGAATTATGGCGGATAAAAACAACAAATATCCTGAAAATGCAGACGGTGCTTATTTTGTCGATACGCAATGTACGGCATGCGGATTGTGTGTTGAAACGGCTCCTGAAAACTTTGCGTTTACCGATGACGAAGATCATGTATATGTGTCTAAACAGCCGACCACTGATACTGAAATAAGCAATTGTGATGAAAGTATTGAATCATGCCCGGCTGATGCTATCGGTAAAGACGCTTAACCATATAATATATATTTTATTGTTGCTGCCTGATTGTTTTCTGTACAAGCCGCTGACGCCGATGAAGCAAGGCTGCGTTCTGTACTGATTTATGGTTGTTGAGTAGTGATGCCCTATGTATTCTGCGCAAAGCATAATCCACGTACCGTAACGCTTTTTTTACATCATGCAGATAATGTTCTAAATATTTTGCCATTTCTTCATACGGAAAAGGATCAAAATACTTTTTGTTTTTTTGATAGCTAATCATTGTATCCCAGAGTACACACGCCTCATTCCATTGTTTCTTTCGTTTATACAGCAATGACAATGCTTTATATGATTTATATGGCGTATCGGAATGTGTACATCCATGATGTAACGCACGAACAGCATGATCAGGAAAACCGGCATTTGCAATTAAAGCACCAATACGGGAATAATCTGTTACTGTATGAAATATATCGGTTTGTTTTTTTATGCAGGAGTGAGCCGGTAAAATATCTGACGGTACTAACGAACAGAGTATTACATACATACTGTTCAGCACAGCAAGCATAGATATAATATCCTGTTTATTATGATAAAATATACCTTTTAATGGTCGTGCATCTTTTGTACGCATATATTTAAAATAGTATTCCGGAATTAAAAACCCGGGAACATCTTCTTCCGGTCGTGTATGACGTAAAACATATTTTTCTAAGGTAGCAAGTCTGCAATTCGGTAATTGTGTGCGCCATAATCGTCGTGCGCCGTATAATAAATCAAGATGCGGGTTCGTCTTCAATGGAGCAGAACGCATGGTCATGATAAAGCGTGTTGTTAAAAGCGGAATATCAAAACACCGTCCGTTATACGTAACAAAATGAGAACGTTCTTTATAATGATTTTTCAGTATGTACAGTAAAGCCTTTTCTTCATCATAATCACCCATAAAATACTGCCGTACGATAAAACTGCTTTTTGTTATATAACCGATACCGGCAAGAAATATTATTGTTCCTGCACCACCTGATAAGCCGGTTGTTTCAGTATCGAAAAACAATAAACGGGTACGATCCAGTAACGGACTTTCCTTCGCATATCCAAGTATATGCAGAAAACGCCGCCATACGGTATCGGGAAGGTTAATAATAGTATTCAATGGAATACCACGAAAGGTAAAAGTTAATGGAACAGCATATTCGGTATAAAAAATACTACCGTATGGTGTTTTAATAAAATCTCCGTCAACAACCGTATCAATCGTATAGGTCTTCGTTGGAGCGGTTTTTTTCTTAATATCTTTTGCAGGTTTAAGAATACCAATATTTGTTAAGTGCCGTAATGTATTTTTTCGTCTGTTCATAGTGTATTTTCAGCTTATTATGGAGCTTATCAGACAAAACCGGTTTTGTCAGCAAAAATATCTATACATATGATAAGACCAGTTTTCACTTGACGGTAGTATAAAAGGTACTCTACAATTCAAATACAGCATAATTAACACCGCAGATAAATTTGGTGGAGTATGATACAATCACATGGAACAAGATGGACAGCTTACGTTTGAAGATAATCCTTTAACGGTGCAATATCGCCGTGGTCAGGAATGTCTGAAACGGTGTGCATTTGCGGAAGCGGAAGAATTGTTCGATGAGATTTTTGATACAAATCCGCATTATCGCGGTATTGAAGATGCACTTAAAACGGCAAAATTTTGGCTTAATCGACAGGAACGTATTGAAAAACGGCAAAACGGTAAACAGCGTGCCGAGTTTCTTCAGGAAGAATGGGAGCATTTTCGGCAGTTTATCAATGAACAAAACATACAGACACGCGAGGTATTACATGCAATTACGCATGGTGTGATTAATGAAATAATACGTCATTTGACGATTTATTTTCAGGAACTTGATACACCGGATGTCAGCGTATTATGTAAACTGGCGCGAGCGTTTTTAATAATCGGTGATTATCGAAAAGCTAAAGAAACACTTGATTATGCACTTGGTTTCAATCGGCATGATGGTATTGTTCTTCTTTTACTGGGTGAAACATTATATCATACCATACAAACCGGTGCAGAAACAATGGATAGTGAACAACTCCATACATTGGAACAGCGTTCACAGTATTATTTGCGTGAAGCATTTATGGTATCACCGCAGGATATTATTCCTGATGATATACATATTCCCGAGGTTAGCGACGCACTGAAACGAATACGTGCTGACGGAAAAGAAAAAGAAGCGGAGGTATACTGGCTTCCGATTTATTTACGAATGGCAGGATTTCTTCGTTCCGTACGACCGATGCAGGAAGCGGATATTGCGACGATGCATGAAAATGCCCAGCAATTAGAACGGTCATTAGCGGAAAGCAAATTTCAGCGCGGAATATTAATTCCGCAGCTTTTAAATCAGTATCTGTGGTTATTTGATTATTATCATGAGCATAAACAAAGCCGCAGAGAGTGTGATTCTATAGAGCAAAATATTCAGCAATGGTCTCAACCATTAGCAGAATATTTACATCTTGAAGCGTTTGGACATAAGGAGCAGCATAATGAGCACGAATGACAGCATAAAAAGCATTGAAGCCGCACTTAGTGAAGATAAATACAGTAAGTTTCAATTAAGCGAGTATAAAGTTACGCGTTTTATCGATATTGATACCTTATTGGAAAAAGTGAAAGAAGAAAACGGTACATCTGAGGTCCTTGAAAAGGCACGTGATATACTACGAAATAATGAACATAATTTCAGTGCATTGTATACGGCAGCAGTATTATTATGTGAAGGCGGCAATGACGAAGGAGAAACCTATTTCGAACGGTTAATACGTGCTTTTCGCGATCGCGGCAAGTGGGGTATTGTTGAACATTTATGCCGTAAAGTACTGACGTTCGGTGATGTTCGATTTGCACTGCGGGTGTTGATTACCTGTCTTCAACAGCTGAAAAAACCGGCTGAAATTTCTAATTTGCAGGAACGGCTTGTTGCACTGGATCCAAGTGATACGAACGTTATGATAAGCCTTGCTGATCAGAAAGAAAAAGAAGGCGATATCGAAAATGCAGTACGTTATTACCAATTATCATTAACGAAGTTTATTCAAACCGGTCAGCGAAAACAAGTTGAAGATGTCTGGTTAAAATTGGTTATGCATGAAAAAGCAATTCTTCCGTTGTTTAATCGATTGGAAGATAAAATTATGAAACAGTTTGAACCTGAGTTTGTTGTTACCTTATTACAGGTTATGATTGAACGTTTTGATATTCAAAAAGAAGCAGAAGCCGCTATCAGTATTTATAAACGGATTCTTGCTTTTATCCCGAATGATAAAGACTATCGGGCAAAACTGGTTGATGTATATGAAAAGCATTATGAAAAACATCATCATCTTGAAGAGTTTGTTAAACTCTCCGGATTAAAAAAATGGTGGCGTCCGGTTTTTGAATGCATTAAAAGTTTTGAGGAATACATTCGGTTTGATAACGGAGTATATGTATTTCATCATAGCTGGGGAATTGGTCAGATTCAGGACATAGAAGAAACAAATCTCATTATTGATTTTATTGAAAAAAAGGGTCATCATATGAGTTTGGATATGGCATTATCAACACTTGAGTTGTTGCCTGCTGAACATATCCGTGTCTATGAAGCGTATCGAAAAGATGAAATTGTAAAAATATTTAACGAAGAACCGCTAAAGGTACTGGAAATTATCATTAATGGTTTTCCAAAAAATGAAGCATCCATTGATCAAATAAAAAATGAATTATGCCCTGCATTATTAACAGCGAAAAATTGGACAAAATGGTGGAATAAAACAAAAAAAGAGGTAAAACTGAACCCTCATTTTCATTTAACGGAAAAAGCGATTATGTGGCGTGAAGAGGAAATATTGTTTTCTGACGAAATTGTATCACGTTTTCAGGATGAAGATGATTTCAGCAGCCGTGTTATTATTGCAGATGAACTCATGGCAACTGATGTTAATAATCAGGTTAAAATGACAAATTATAAAGTAATTGATGAGTATTTTAAAAATTGCTTAAACGATGACGGATCAGATATCTATAAAAAAGTAGAAAGCATTATTATGCTGCATCGCTTATATAAGCATAATAAAAATCTTGGCAGTAAAACAGCATTAAAAAAAGGCAAAGAATTATTTGCCGACCGTGAACGCATTGTTGCGGTATATAATCAGCAGGAACTTATTGATAATAAAAAAATATTAGTTAATGAATTATTAAAGGTGCATAAAGAAAACACTGTTGAGATTATTACCGCATTATTATTGACGCGGTATACGAAAATGCATGATACGATTATTAACATTTTATTAAAAGAATCTTCGGTTGAGGGTATTAATGCGTTTATTGTTAAAATAATAGAACAGTATCGGGAACGTCCTGATGTATTTATATGGGCGGCAAAAAACCTGATGAATAATAATTGGGATATTGAGGGAATACAATGGAGTATTGAAGAAATTCAAATAACTTTATTTTATACAATGGCGCATTTAAATAGACAGCTTAGATTAAAAAAGAAAAGCGAAGAAGCAAACCGATTATTGAAACAGATAAATACTATCATGTTTTCTAAACGGCATGGACGATTTCTTGCATATCTCATGGAACAGAAAAAAGCAGGAAAAGATATCTCGAATGTGTGGAATGTATTTATTGAAAATAAATATGTGCCGGCAAAATATCGTGAAGAAATATTTCTTGAAATGCGAAAAATGGAAAGAACTATTCTTTCATAATAATAATTTATTTATAATTGACAATAAAACTAAAACACCGGCATCGGCATTGGCATTGGCATTGGCATCGGCATTGGCATTGGCATCGGCATCGGCATCGGCACCGGCATTGGCATTGACATCGGCATCGGCATCGGCATCGGCATTGGCATCGGCATTGGCATTGGCATTGGCATTGGCATTGGCATTGGCATTGGCATTGGCATTGGCATCGGCATCGGCATTGGCATTGGCATTGGCATTGGCACCGGCACCGGCATTGGCACTGGCACTGGCACTGGCATTGGCATTGGCATTGGCATTGGCATTGGCATTGGCATTGGCATCGGCATTGGCATCGGCATTGGCATTGGCATTGGCATTGGCATTGGCATTAGCATCGGCATCG
>Ga0256845_1000491_pt1 | contig 37190 bp, 37 predicted proteins | sample RiftiametaG_FD_189101 | JGI IMG/M metagenome (GOLD analysis project Ga0256845, IMG submission 189101) | Tube worm associated microbial communities from hydrothermal vent at the East Pacific Rise, Pacific Ocean - Riftia | ecosystem: Host-associated > Annelida > Integument > Unclassified ...
CCGACCTTTGGTACTAGTACCTCGTGCCGGAAGTCCGTGCCGGGTTTCACCAGACCCAACTGAAGTGGGGGCCTGATGAAACCCGCAATAGCCTCCCTATTTGCCCTCGGTACTACTTTTTGTCTCATGGGTACCAAAACCCGGCACGAAGTTCCGACCTTTGGTACTAGCGTCGTGGTTTGCGGAGGTCGTCGATGAACACTTTGCGGACGGGTCGGGCTTCTGAATGCTTCGAAACCAGCGAGTACCTCGTGCCGGAAATTCGTCCTGGGTTGAACCACACAAGAGTGGCGCAGGGATTAGGTTCTACCCGCAAGCATCATCTCAACAGCCCACGCCGTTACTTTTCGTCTCACTGGAACGTGCGCCCGGTGCCGCTCTGAAGGCGTTTCGTTCTCAGGCGTTTTTTGCACGCTGATTTGGCATTCATTGGCCAAAAAACTCACCACTAGAAAGTTTCGTGTCAATGAGGCCGTCCTTCGACCGTTCTCCGGGGTTGGGTCGTGATGATAGATGGTGATTTGAGCAGAATGGCGGGTCCTGAGTCTCGGGGCGCGCGCGTGGTGAATAAGGCAGAATTAGAAGCGTTTTTGGACGACGCCTGCAAATCGGCGGACGCAGAAGCGCAACTGGGTGGTTTTTTTCTAATCAAATTGGACGCGGGGGTGCTGGGGCAATTGAGACCTCAGGACATGATAGAAGCCGTCTATTTGGTAGCTCAATTGGCCCGTCAGCCCGATATTCTAGCTCAGGTTGACGAGAGTACGGTCGCGGTGGTGGTTGGGCGTCTCGCTCAAAGGCATGATGCCCACATTTTTGTCGAAAGGGTGGAGGATTATGTACGTACCGCGCGTTCCTCGTGGGGGGTTTCCACCGGGGTTGCGGTCTTTCCCATGTGCGGTCCGCGGGGATCGGACGCGTGGTCCAAGGCGTGTCGCGATTTGGAAGGAGCTATCAGCTCCGACTCTTGGGTGCACGAAATTCCGCGCGATACGATTCGTGCGCGAGAGACGGGCTGAACGCCTCGGTCGCTGCTATAGAGCGACCCCATGACAGACGCCCCCGCAGAGCTCGGACCTCTTCTTTCAGATCTCAAGCGACGTGAGTTGCTGCACCAGTGTACCCATACGGCGGAGTTGGTGGAGCATCTTCAAGAGTCGCGTGCCGTTTATGCGGGCTTTGATCCTACGCGCGACTCTTTGACGATTGGTAATCTCGTGAGCATCTTGCTCTTGCGTCGATTTCAACTGGCGGGGCATCGACCCGTGGTGGTGATGGGCGGGGGCACGGGTTTAATTGGCGATCCCAGTGGGAAAGACGCTGAGCGGCAGCTGATGACTACCGAGATCATTGCGGCCAATGTCGCGGGTCAAAAAAAGATTTTTGAGCAGCTTCTCGACTTTGAGGGACCAGCGGCAGCCATTGTCGTAAACAATGCTGATTGGATAGAGAAGCTTAGTTTTGTCGAGGTTTTGCGCGAGATAGGGAAGCACTTTTCCGTCAATATGATGATTCAGAAAGATTCGGTGAAGGCACGTTTGGAAGGGCGTGAACAGGGCATCAGCTACACAGAATTTAGCTACATGATCATGCAAGCTCATGACTTTTCTGTCCTCAATCAAGAGCAGGGCGTGACCCTCCAGGTGGGAGGCTCGGACCAATGGGGCAATATTGTCGCTGGTGTGGACCTCACCCGCAAGCGCTATCAAAGTACTGTGTATGGGCTCACCTCACCCCTGATCACAAAGAGCGATGGAACGAAGTTTGGCAAGACAGAGTCGGGGGCCATTTGGTTGACCAACGATCGAACGAGCGCGTACGCTTTCTATCAATTTTGGATCAACGCAACCGATAAGGACTTAACCGCCTACTTGCGTGTTTTCTCTCTGCGTCCAATGGATGAAATAGAGGCTCTTTTGCAACGTCATCAGGAGAATCCCGGTGCTCGAGAGGGGCAAAAGACTCTGGCTGCAGAGTTAACTGAGCTTTTGCATGGCCCCGAAGGACTCAAGGATGCTCTATTGGCTAGCAATGCCCTCTTCTCTGGAAAAGTGAAGGAGCTTTCAGCGCAGTTGTTGAATGAAGCCTTTGCCCATGTTCCCTCCACCGAAATCGAGCCTTCACGATTGCAAGAGGCTGGTATTGCCATTGTCGATCTGATGGTGGAGACAAAGGTAGCCAAAAGTAAGCGCGAGGCTCGGCAGTTTATTCAAAGTGGTGCTGTCAGCATCAACGGCGACAAGGTGGGTGACGATTTTTCCCTTACATCGGAGGCTCTCTTGCACAAGAGTGTCGCTCTTTTGCGCCGAGGGAAAAAAACTTGGCATATTTGTCGAGTTTTGGGCTAATTTGAGCGCAGCTCCTTTGTCCTACGCAAAAATTCGTCATCGCCTTTTTGAGGGTCGTCCTCTCGTCGTGGATGCAGATCCGGCAGCTTGCCTTCGTCAACGTGCGGAGGCTCTGGGCAGGACCTCTTCCTGCGGGGGGGCTGGACCCATCGTTGTGCATCAAGACATGAGTTCTTTGCGAGAACACCACCTTGCGGAGATTGAGTCACGAGTCGACGTTCTTTGTGCCCTTACTTCTGACACAACCCCGCGGGCACTGGCCGAGCTAGGGATGGAACATCGAGCGGCACGACTCACCGGAAAGGCGGTCGACTTGGCATTGGAGTTGGCCGAGCACTCTTCACGCCCCGTAGCCGTGGCTGGCGTTTTGGGGTCCGAAACTTTGAGCGCAACGGGGCGTGGCAGGTTCGAAGAGGAGATTCAAGAGCATGCCTCCCGCATTGCGGTGGCTGGCGCCGAAATGACCATTGTACAAGGTATGGGCTCTTTCAAAGAACTCTATTTTGCAGTGAGCGCAGCTGTTAGCCAAAGACAGTCAACATGGGCTGTATTGGACGACCACCTTTGTGAGTCTGATTTGCAGGGTACACTCCACGGTCTCAGGGCGGCCGGAGCAGAAGCCATCATCTTTGAAGTACGCTCGGTCGACGAGGGTTTGAAGAAATTGGCTCAAGTGGCGGAGATGGAATCTCAGCTCGTTTTGGGGACATTTTTGAGTGCAGCGCCTGATGCTCTCCGCGGCTACCCGAGTTCGCTTTTTTCCTCTTGGGTTGATCGAGTAGTGGAACTTATCGAGGCGGGGGCGCGTATCGTGGGCGGTGGGGCGGGTACGACTGAAGCTCATACCCGCGCCTTAGTAGCTCGACTTGGCACATCCCATCCATCTATGGTTCCTCCCTCCTTACAGACCGCATCGTCCTCGGACATTTCCTAAATATCTAGACCAAGCATTATGACGAGTTCGAAAATCGAGCGCGATGAATTAGGTGCGAGTTTTTCGCGATATGAGCGTGCACCCGAGAAATTCTTGATAGGCGCCGAGAGTGAAAAATTTGGCGTAGACCAGCAAACGGGTCAGCCCCTAGGTTATGGCGGGGAGTTCTCGGTGTGCGAGGTGCTGGGGTACTTACGGGACAATCATCATTGGTCGGAGATCACCGAAACCGAGGGGGGACCCGTAATTGGGCTCACGAGGCAAGGGGCAAGCATTACCCTGGAGCCGAGTGCTCAACTGGAGCTCAGTGGAGAGGCTTTGCCCTCTCTGCATGCTATCAAGGCCGAGTCCGACGCTCATTTGGCCGAGCTACGACCCATTTCAGAAAAAATGGGCATTGCCTGGCTCACCACAGGATTTCACCCCCTTGCAAGTCTCAACGAACTGCCTTGGGTGCCCAAGTTGCGTTACCCTATCATGAGAAAGTACTTGCCCGCTCAAGGCATTGGCGGCCTGGACATGATGCAGCGCACGGCGACGGTCCAAGGAAATTTTGATTGGAAAAATGAGCGTGACGCCCTGCGTAAACTCGTGGTTTGTCTCAAGTTATCTCCTTTGATGCATGCCTGGTTTGCCAATTCACCTTTTTCCGAAAAGAAGCGCAGTACGGATCTGAGTGTACGGGGCACGGTGTGGCGCAACATGGATAGGTCCAGGAGCGGCTTGATCCCCTCCATTTGGGCTAAAAAGAACGCCTCTTACCAAGACTATGCAGAGTGGGCTCTTTCGGCTGGCATGTTTTTGATCAAGCGCGAAGGGAAAATTTTACAAAATACAGGGCAGACTTTTACCGACTTCATGAAAAACGGTTTTCAAGGGCACCAGGCCACCTTGGAGGATTGGACCCTGCACTTGAGCACCCTCTTTCCAGAAGTGCGCCTAAAAAATACGCTGGAAGTACGTTCGGTCGATGGTCTTCCTCCCCATTTAGCCTTGGCCTCTCTCTCTTTGTGGACAGGCATTTTGTATGACGAGCGCGCACTAGACGAGGCAGAATCCCTGGTAGAGGAGCTGCAATACGAGCGAATGGAGAGTGAGCGAGACGAGTTAGTTGCTCGCGGATTGCACGCAACCGTGCACGGACGAAGTGGTTTTTCTTGGGCCGAGCATTTACACGATGTGGCTCGAGGAGGGCTTTTACGACGCCACGTACTCAACGAGGCCCGCGAGGGCGAAGAACTGTACCTCGATGCCGCTCGCGATCTTTTAGAACGCCGAAAGATGCCGGCGGAAGACGTAATTGACCGATTCGAAAAGGGTCAATCGTTCGTCGAAGCCACTCGTTTCCGATTCTAACTCGACTAGTTCTGCGCCCCAAGGTTCAATTACTTCACTAAATAGATAAGGGTGGTGACGTTCGTTGTGGGGAGGCGATCCAATTCTTGTTGATGCCTTCTCGTCGTGACGAGTGACGAACCGTTCGTCACTCTAGGCGGCTTTTTTGCCTGTGAGGCGGGCCCGCAAATAATAGGAGGGAGAAAGCGCTCTTGGTCCGGTTGACACTGCCCATGGAGTGGATACCTTCGCCGTCTGCCGAATCCAGCGATAACCGATGGTTTCGGCAGGATTTTCTCTGAAAGTTCCTAGTCTTAGGTCGTTTTCGACCAAACTTTCATTCACTATTTTAGCCGGAAAAAATCCGGACCCAGGAGTTTGCTCAATGGCCAGCAAGATTCGTCCCCTTCAAGACCGCGTGATTGTTAAGCGTGTAGCTGAGGAAGATAAGACCAAAGGCGGAATCATCATTCCCGACACCGCAAAAGAGAAGCCCATCGAAGGCGAAATCATTGCAGTTGGTCCCGGCAAGGTAGAGGACGGCAAGCGCGTCGAGCTCTCCGTCAAAGCTGGCGATCGCGTTCTGTTTGGCAAATACGCCGGCACAGAGATCAAGCTAGATGGCGAAGAGCATCTCATTCTTCGCGAAGACGATATCCTCGGCATAATCGAAGCTTAACGGCTCCTCACCTTATTTTAGGAGAAATAGTATGGCTGCAAAAGATATCGTGTTCGATTCGTCGGCACGCAATAAGATTCTCGCAGGCGTCAACGCACTCGCGAACGCTGTAAAAGTGACTCTTGGTCCCAAGGGTCGCAATGTTGTGATTGAGAAGAGCTTTGGCTCTCCCACCATCACAAAAGACGGTGTAACCGTCGCCAAAGAAATCGAGCTTGATGATAAGTTCGAGAACATGGGCGCACAGATGGTGCGTGAGGTTGCTTCCAAGACTTCTGACATCGCTGGCGATGGCACCACCACAGCAACCGTTTTGGCTCAGGCTATCTTTCGTGAGGGTTCTAAGCTCGTAGCAGCTGGTCACAACCCTATGGAGATCAAGCGCGGAATCGACAAGGCCGTTCAGGTTTTGGTTGATGCTGTCGCTAAGATTTCTAAGCCCACGCAAGATCCCAAAGAGATCCAGCAGGTTGGTACCGTTTCTGCCAATGGTGATGACACCATCGGTCAGCTTCTGAGTGAAGCTATGGAAAAGGTCGGCAAAGAGGGTGTAATCACCGTCGAAGAGGCAAAGAGCGCAGAGACCAGTTTGGATGTCGTTGAAGGCATGCAATTTGATCGCGGCTACCTCAGCCCCTACTTCTGCACCGACACCGAGCGCATGCAGGCATCTCTCGAAGATGCTTACATCCTCATCAGTGAGAAGAAGATCACCAATATGAAGGATTTACTTCCTGTATTGGAGGCAATTGCTCGTCAGCAAAAGCCCCTTCTTCTTCTTGCCGAGGACATCGAGGGCGAGGCTCTTGCAACACTGGTTGTGAACCGTCTTCGCGGCACCCTCACCTGCGCCGCTGTCAAGGCACCCGGTTTTGGTGATCGTCGCAAAGAAATGCTCAAGGACATCGCAATCCTTACGGGTGGCCAGGTGATTTCTGAGGAACTCGGTCTCAAGCTAGAGAACGTGACCATCAGTGACCTAGGTCAAGCCAAGAAGATCCAAATCGATAAAGACACCACAACCATCATCGATGGCGCTGGTGACAAGAAGGATCTCCAAGGCCGTCAGGCTGAGATTCGCGGTCAAATGGAGAACACCACCAGTGACTACGATCGTGAGAAGCTCCAGGAGCGCCTCGCGAAGTTGGTTGGCGGCGTTGCGGTAATCAAGGTTGGCGCTGCCACCGAGACGGAGATGAAAGAGAAGAAAGGGCGCGTCGAAGATGCACTCTACGCTACTCGTGCAGCCGTCGAAGAAGGCATTGTGCCTGGCGGCGGCGTTGCATTGCTTCGTGCTCAATCAGCTCTTGATGACTTGAAGATGAGTGATGCAGAAGCCGTAGGCGTTCGTATCATTCGTCGTGCAATTGAAGAGCCCCTTCGTCAAATTGTCGGCAATGCCGGTCTCGAAGGTTCTATTGTTGTTCAAAAGGTTCGCGAGGGTGAGGGTAACTTTGGTTACAACGCCCGCAAGAACGAATACGGCGACTTGGTTGCAGCTGGAGTCATTGACCCCGCTAAGGTTGTTCGCATTGCTCTACAGAATGCAGCCAGCGTTGCTGGACTCATGCTGACCACCGAGGCCTTGGTTGCTGACAAGCCCAAGGACGACAAGCCTGCGGCTGGCGGTCACTCACACGGCGACTTCTAAGAACTCTTTTCTTAAGAAGGTGCGGCCGCTCTGGACCGCATGCGCAAAAAGGTGAAACTCAAGAAATTGGGTTTCACCTTTTTTTATGAAAGTTCGCTACACTCCTAGAGATGAAGAAGGCGTTTGAACAACATTGTGAGGGCTTGGGTATTTCAGTCGTAAGAATTGATGGTGGCGCGTGTGAAATCGAGTTGCCCAGGTCCGCTAGCGATATTTCCCAATTTCTCGCAGAGAGTCCCTTGCAGACGCCCACGAAGGTGGATCTTTTCGCGGGTCTGAGCAATCTAGTTGATCAAAAGGGTCTCAAATTACTCAAATTCGACAATTGGTCTTTGAGCGTGGAACCTTTAGGAGGAGTTCCTCCCACGGGGGGCATGTTGCGACTCAAGGTAGAGTTCTAAGAGTATGCAGCTCGCCTTCAACAGAAAGCTTGGGGCAATTTATTTTGCAGCTTTTTCCGGAGCAATCTTGCTTGGCCTAGGGGTGTCCTTTGGTATCGAGCAGAATTTGCGTGGAGAAAATGTTGCGCGAGGCATTTTTCTAGAGGGTGAGAATATTTCCCATTTCACCTCAAGTCGCCTGCAAGAGTTACTGGATAAAAGGGCACGCAAGGTAGCAAGCACACGCTTTTTACTTCGACTACAGGACGAAAAGAAGGAGCTTTCGGCAGACGAGTTGGGCGTCTCTCTCGATGTGACGCCTGCCGTTCAAGATGCCTTGGCCCGTGGACGTGCAGGAGGGCTTCTTGGCGAGTTCTCGTTTTGGTGGAGACGTTTTTTTTCTCAGTCCAACTTGGCTCTTCGTTTTAAAGTTGATCAAAATAAATTGGAGCAAGCGGTCAAGCCATGGGCCACAATGACTTTGCAGGAACCGGAGCTGCCAACTCTCGTCTTTGATAATCAATTGCTCATCAAAGAGGGGTGTGGCGGCACTGTAGTGCAATGGAAAAAACTCCGGGATAAAATTATTGCCGCGCCCACGCTGCAACGACCTCTCCTTGAAGCCGTGGTTGCCTCAGGCAAGCCCGAGCTGTCCGCCAATCGCTCCATTGACGAGTTCATTGTACCGACGATGGACGAAGACGCTTCCATTGCGGCGTCTCTTGTGGCCGCTCAACGAACAAGAGCGGAGAGATTGCTTTCTGGAGGGATCACCTTTTTGGCAAATGAAGGGGAGGAAGAACTTATCTTGGAGCCTCTGGCTCTGGGCGCTGCTCTTTTGGCGCAAGCTGACAATGAGAAGGGGGAATTCGTTGTACGACTTTCAATTGAAAAAATACGAAAGTCATTGGCGCCTCTATTGGACAAGGTGGAGCGAGAGCCTGTGGATGCGGCGTTTGATTTTGGGCGAAAATCTCGGGTTAAAATAAGTGAAAGTCGAAAGGGAGTCACCCTAAATGAAGGTGCCGTGCTGAGTGCTTTGTGGAGAGCCTCAAAAAGTAAAGAGAGAAAGTTAGAGCTTCCTCTGTTGGAGACAGAGCCTCGACTTACGCTGGAACAAGCAAAAAAGTTGAAGGTAACGGGCTTGGTCTCTTCATTTATGACCAGGCATCCTTGTTGTCGCCCACGGGTAAAAAACATTCATCAAGCGGCCAAACGCCTTCACGATGTGGTCTTGCGTCCGGGAGAGAAGTTTTCTCTCAACGAGCACTTGGGTCCGCGATCACGAGCTAGCGGTTATTTAGCCGCCCCCACTATTGTGCGCGGCAAGATGAAAAATATGTATGGAGGGGGTATTAGTCAGTTAGCGACAACGCTCTTCAATGCTGTTCTGCGCGGAGGATACGAAATCATTCAGCGACAGCCTCATAGTATTTATTTCTCTCGCTACCCCGAAGGTCATGAAGCGACTGTATCTTTTCCCGAGCCCGATCTGATTTTTCGTAACGACACCCAAGCGGGTATGGTGATTCAGACGCAGTTTACTGGAACTTATATTAAGGTTTTGGTTTATGGCGACGTTGATGGGCGCACGGCTCGTCTGAAGAAGTCCAAGCGCTACAAGATTGTTCAACCTCCTAAAGAGTACGAGGGAGATCCCGAGATGGACCCCGAAGAGTCCAAGCGCCTGCGCGCAGGGCAACTTGGCTGGACGCTTTTGGTTTCTCGAATTGTCACGCTCAAGGACGGCACTAAAAAAGAGGAAAGCCGTGAAGTGCTTTATAATCCTCGTCCCGAACTATTACGAGTGCATCCGTGCATGATACCTCAAGGAGAAAAAGGTCATACAGGAGATGATTGCCCCGAGCCTGAGGAGGAGCCACGCGAAGAGGAGGAAGAGGAGCTTTCGGACGACGAATTCTACGAGACCGAGTAAGCGCTGAATCGATAATTTAGCGAAAACCTCGTGGGGGCCGAGGAGTGCACGAAAGAATCGTGGGGGGGGGGGCGTCCAACAAACCTTTTAAATAATTCTATTGGTCGTCCGCTTCTTCTATGTGTTCGCCTAGGTAGAGCACCACGGCGCGATCCAATTGAAGACGGGTTTTGCCTCTTTTGGTGGGAGACTTGAGAACGTTGCGCACCAATTGACGCAAGCGCTTTCTATCTGCGTTGGGGTACTCTTCCATGAAGCGCGCCAGCCCGGAGTCCCCTTGAATGATGAGTTGCTCACTCCAGACGAGAGCGTCGCTTGCGGGCTCCTCGGTGGGAGGAGTGATTGCATAGCCCGAATTGTATTGATCGAGACGGAAACGAATTTGGGTCCAATCAGCGTCACGTAGCGAAGCACGAATTGCCCGTACCTGGCGCGCCTTGGCGGTGTAACTCTTGATTTTTTTTGCATCGAGCAATTTGTCGATGGCAATTTCTGGCACGCCCATTTGTTCCCAGCGCTCAAGGCTCAGGGGCAGGAGAGCTGCGACCAAATCGTTGAGGGCCGTTTCGTTGCCCACACGTTCACGCTTGATTGAACTACGCGAACGCCCCCAATCTTGAGAGCCGTGAATTGTTGGAACGGAGAGATCGCTGCCTCGGGGAAGGGAAGCATGTTCATTCTCATCGTAGTCGCCGGCACTCATGGCGGGAACCTAGCAATCTGCGCGCGCGGGGGTAGGCAGGTTGGAGATAATTTTCTGCCCAAACAAGAGTTCTGGGCGTGAACGATTGTCTCTCTAGCCGTTTCCAAATAGTACTGGGACCCCATATTTGGCACATGTGTCATAAAAAGCATGGTAAACTGCACCTGATTTGTGCATATGTCGAAATATAGTGCATTGTGCCCCGGTTTTTGTGGGTAATTCGAAGATGTAAAAATATGTGCCAAGTATCTAGCTAACCATGCGAAATCATTTGCTTATTTGAAAATATAGCATCCAGTTAATATTCTCACTCGCGCCGGGGGACACAAAGACGCGTCGAATTCGCTCGATTGAGCGGCTGATGGAACAAAAAGTTCCATGCATCGTGACGTTTCGAATATCCGAGCGTTTGTAGAGAGCGTATGAAGTGGAACTCTCAAAAATTATTCATCCGTCGTTGTTTTCTTGTCGGACTCCCCCTAGCTGCGCTCGCCTGTTCCTCCGAAGAGGGGATGACCTCGAGTATCAGCAATGAACTGAGAAGCTGCGACGAGGTACCCTCCTATTTTGAGGGAACTCGCGAGCAAGAGGTACAAAATCACGGGCGAGTTTTTCGTTGTGATGTACCTGGCTGGTGCCAAGGAGCGGCCTGGGCCCGCGAACCAGGAGTGGGCACGTACTGGGAGATGTCGTGGACAGAAATTGACTCGTGTTCCACAGGAACAGGCGGCAGTTCGAGTGGCGGCAGTGCAAGTGGCGGCAGTGCAAGTGGCGGCAGTGCAAGTGGCGGCAGTGCAAGTGGCGGCAGTGCAAGTGGCGGCAGCGCGGGAGCTTGCGATGATACGAATCAAGGCGGCGGTGCTTGTGAAGCTGATCCGTGGCAGAGCGGTAAATCCTATCAAGAGGGTGATCTTGTGGAGTTTGAGGGTGAGTTTTTCGCCTGCAAGGAATGGCCGTACACCGCCTGGTGCTCCAGTCGGCAAGTTGGTGTCAGTCTAGGCTGGGAAGATGGTTGGGAAAAAGTAGAGTCTTGTGCCGGGACCATAGAAATTATTCCTTCAGAGCAGCCGGCGCCTACCGGAAGGGCTGCCGTAGACGGTCAGTTCATTGCTCCTACTCAATTTGTCCTCAAGAGTGGTTCCGTAGGCGGGGCCTCTTGGCGCTACACAACGAATGCGCCTCAGGGCGTTAGTTGGAGCCAAGAAGGATTTTACGATGGTAATTGGAGCGTGGGTGAGCCGGGCTTTTCGGGTGCAGATTCGCGACCCGGCGATGTTGTAGGTACGCCTTGGTCTGTCTCTCACGTTGTGGATTCAGATAACCCCGCTTCGCTTTGGTTACGTAAAACGTTTCGTGCCACCGAGTGTGATCTCCAGCAGCTGATGCTTTGGGCTCGCTGGGATGACCGTATAGAAATTTATGTCAATGGAGTGCTCGCTGCCTCAGAACAGGGTTGGAGCGCTGGTTATCGATATGTTGGTTTGAATTCGCCTGGGCGTGCCGCTTTGCGTGTCGGTTCAAATACCCTCGCTGTCAAGGTGATAGACGAGGGCGGTGGGCGTTACTTTGATCTTGGAGTAGTGCGAAATGCTCAGCTTCTCGAGCGCCCCACTACAGGCTTTGAGAGTACCACTGAACTGGGCGTATTCTCGGATACCGTGAAACGTTTCATGATTGAACATGGAATCCCTGCCGCAACCCTAGCCGTCATGAAAGAGGACGAACTCGTGGTTTCTCGCAGCTTTGGTTGGATGGAGAAGGAAATGCTCAATCCAGTTCCTCAAAACGCAGTTTTTCGATTGGCGAGCAACGACAAACCAATCTCGCTCTACGCTGTGAGGCGTATAATTGACACTGCTACAGTTGATACCGCGACTGGAGAAACGATTACCGAGTCCACTCAGGTATTCCCTCTTCTTCGTGCCCATGGCTTGACGAGTATGCCAGGAAGCACGCCCGATTCTCGCGTGGACGACATCACAATTGGACAGTTGATAAGACACGAAAGCGGTTTGAACGAGATGCCCGGGGCGGTGCAGTTCTATCAAGACATGCAGAAGAGTTCGGGACAGACGACGCGTCAGGACAACGTTCGTTGGGTATATAGCTCCGCTTTACGTTGGGCCCCGGGTTCTCGCTCGAAATACACCAGTTCAGGCTACATGGTACTGCGCTACTTAGTTCAGGTGCTCAAGGGGGATTTAATTACTTACCTTCGCGAGGATGTTCTTTCTCCCAATGGGGGCGGTGACGTCTTTATTGCTCATGAAAGACTTGCGGGGCGTTCAGCTCGTGAGCCCTGGTACGCTACCCTGGAGGCTCCTTACGATCGCTGGGTTCAGTTAGAGGATTATACTGGGTTGGCCGCGTCGGCAGAGATGCAAGTGCGTGCTATGCGGCGTTACAGCCTTAAAACAGGCTCCCCGATGAACTTTCCTCTCAGTGGCGTATGCGATTGGAACTGGGGAAATAGCTCAAATCAGTGTTTTCAATTTGGCGGAGGCTACGCTGGCACGACAAGCTTTCAGATTCAGGACGGAGTCAATCAGGTCAATATCGCTGTGAACTTCAATTTGGGTGGTGCATACAACTCCTTAGCGTTCGAATTGAGAAGAATGGCTCAGTCGCTGCCGGCTTCGGCGTGGGGGCTCTAGGCTAAAGAAACAGGTGGGCCCTTGGTGCATGATGAGGTGGAGAGCATAGGCAAAGTGGGCCTTGTAGATCCCTTAAATATATCCACCGGGCCTGCGTAGTTAGGGGGAACGTATGGACATAGTGGGTCTGACGCCATGAGGCTTCCACACATGGAGTAGGCACGAGCTCGCGCTCCGCCGCAGACATTTCGGTACTCGCAGGCTCCGCACTTTCCCTCCAGAGAATTCGAGTCGCGCAGGAGTTTGAAGGTGGCGTGTTCTGTGTAGATCTCAATTGCATCATGATCTCGTACGTTGCCGCAATCGATAGGAAGAAACCCACTAGGAAAAACAGCCCCTCGATGGGAAACAAAGAGAAAGCCCCTTCCTTCGTTGACCCACATTGCTTGTTTACCCCGAGTGCCAATTGAAAAAGATTTTCCGTTTTTCTTTTTTTTCTCAAGGGCAACACGTCGGTAGTGAGGGCCGGCGGTGGTTTTAATCGCAAAGGGGGCGTCCTGAGCTAACTTGAGCAAGAGTTCAAAAGCTTCTTCAATCTCATCAGCATTGGGCATGAGATCTGTTGTGGCGCGTCCCGTTGGCACGACGACAAAAGCGCTCCATAAGCTGATGTCTAACTCTGCCATCAACTGGGATAATTCTGTGAGGTAGTGGATCGTTCCAGGGTGTAATGTCGTATTCACCTGGGTAGAGATCCCCGCTTGGCGCGCTCCTCTTAATATTTCAATTGAGCGCAGAAAGCTCCCTGGGCGTCCTCGAAAAACGTCGTGAATATTGTGATTTAGACCATCTATGCTGATGGCCAAGCGTTTTAATCCAGCCTGTGCGAGCTCGGTTAAGAGTTCGCGCGTGACGAGGGCCGTGGCCGAAGGAGTGAGGCCCATTGTCAAACCAGCAGAGGCTCCGTAGCGTACAAGCTCGACGAGATCGGGTCTTTTCGCGGGATCTCCCCCCGTGAGAATTACTAGAGGAACCCCAGCGCGCGCGAAGGAATCGAGGAGAGCGAAGCCTTCTTCCGTTGAGAGTTCGTGGGCGTCTCTTTCGGGGCGGGCGGCCGCACGACAATGTTTACAAACAAGATCACATGCCTGGGTTGTCTCCCAAATGGCGATGAATGGACGTTCCTCGAACTTCATAGCACCTGTGTTGCAAGGCATGCACCAAGAACAAGATCTCCGATCTAATTGGCCTTCATCCGGACAATTTACGGAAAGACTGCGTTGACCCGAGGCGGACGTGCAATGGTTGCAGGCCATGCTCCCCGTTGCTTTTCGATATCCCGTGGGCGCTCAACTGGCAGGGGTGAATTCTGCCAGTTGGCTAGAGAGACGGCTCGCTTGCTCTCGGTGCGATTGCTAATCCTCGCAAGAGCTGCGGCCGGGATTAGACAGCGGCTGGGATTAGACAGCGGCTGAGATGAGACAGCGGCTGAGATGAGACAGCGGCTGGGATTAGACAGCTCCACGGCGAGGGAGACTTTGTGCCTTACTGCCTCCGCCACTGCGCCCAGAACCTTGAGTGCTCCGTTTGCCACCACGGGTACGGGCTCCAGGCTGAGCATCTTTTGCCGAAGAGCCAGATTTACCAGACTTTTCCTCGCTTGCTTCTGCTTTCTCCTCAGCCTCAAGCTTCGCTTTGAGCTCTGCCTCTGCAGCGTCAGCACTACGCTGAAGCTCCGAGTTGATGGTGGTATCGTCTTCGGGCTGGTGGCAGCGCTTGTACTTTTTTTCTGATCCGCAAGGGCAATTATCGTTTCGTCCAGTAGTTCGGTGGCGCTGCGTGGCGGCTTCAAGTGTCATGGCCCGACCCTAGCACGTTCTTTCTCGTGGGTAGAAGTGTCGTCAATGCAGCTCACCAGGAGTGCAGGGGGTGCGGCTCACGATGAGTCTCTCCTCTGGTACTGAGCTTGGCGCCTAGTACCAAAGGTCGGAACTTCGTGCCGGGTTTTGGTACCCATGAGACAAAAAGTAGTACCGAGGGCAAATAGGGAGGCTCTTGCGGGTTTCATCAGGCCCCCACTTCAGTTGGGTCTGGTGAAACCCGGCACGGACTTCCGGCACGAGGTACTAGTTTTACTGCCCCGAAGGCTTAGAGAGCCCACTGGATAAAATTGCCGTGAGATCTCAAGAAGGTATTGACCTCGCCCCTTTGGGGCCGTTTCATCTCGGTTGATGAGATATGGGGGAATTTTGTGTGTATTGTTTTCTTTTCTACCAATTGGGCTTGCAAGGTGCACTCACGGCGGGCCTGCAGCGGAAGAGTCGCCCTCCGTTTCCGTTGCACCTGAGCCAGACAGAGAAAAATCATTGCCCCCAGCGAACGTAGAGAGTCGGGATGCAATCGTGCCCGCAATGCCAACCCATTTCTCCTGTGAGCTTGACTCAGAATGCTTGCCACCTCCCGCGTTTGCCAAGGCAACTTGTAAGGGGCGCTTTCCAGGGCTTGCTCTCAATATGTTCCAGAAGTCTACGCCGTGGAAACGGCTCTACCTCGGGCAACAGAGACTTGAACCTGTGAACCCTCACGGGGGAAGCGTTACAGAAGTTCTTCAGCCTCACGAAGAACTCCTCTTGTTACGCCGCCACGGGAGTCGCTCGGGAGGCATGACGGTGAGCGGCTCTGATGTTGACCTTCTGCGTTGGGATGGCAGTTGCGTTACCATTCCCGAAGAGATGCTCTCGGAGGAGTCCGGGGTGGTCGGAGCAAGTGCCGCTATCACCTGGCGTTACTTGGACGATACAACAATTGAGGCTCTACTTTCCGCGGATGAAGTGAAACTTCTCCATGCCCAGCAAAGAGAAAGCTGCAGAAATTCTTCAGTTTCACGACCTGATGTCCGTTGCGAAAAATCGATGGCTGCCTTGAGTGATAGGATCGTCGCGGTAGTTCGTGGGGGCATGACTCTGCCAGAGCCCGCCGAGCTACCAGCATGGAATATTCAAGAATAGGAGGTAAACGGAGCGTCTGTTTCTCCATCACCCGGCCGTTTGCGTTTGTGCGAGTGTGAGTCTAAGAGGCCCGCATGAATTGTGTAAAACAAGGTTTGGTCGCACTGGCGCTCGCATCGGTAGCCTCTTTCTGTGTTCCCGAGGCACATGCAGCCGATTGGATAATCAAAGAGGACTCTAGCGAGTCTCGCCCCCTAGAAGTTGGAATTCTGGTGGGTGTAGGAAATTGCTGCAACGAGATGAACCTGAGCCCAGGTGTGTTGGTTGGTATTCCTCTTGTTGACGGAGGCTTTGTGCCCATCAACGATTCATTTTACCTTGAAGTGGGTGGCTGGACTCATATTGGTCTCGATCCCAGTTACTTTGATGTCACCGCTTTGGGTGGTGTACGTTGGAACTTTCACCTCATGAAAGTCTGGGACGCGTATGGCGCGTTGCGTGCGGGTGCCCTTTTGGGTCTGCCTTCTGGGGTGGATTTGGCGTTCGACCTAAACCTTTCGGTAGGAACGACCTGGAAGTTTTCGGAGCGCGTCGGGCTGCGTGGTGAGCTAGGCGGGGGCCTCAATAGCAATAGCCTTGCCGTCGGTGTTGATATCGACTTTTGATTTCTGTCACGGGATAAGGTGGGTGCAAAGGGAGAACGCATCGACTTGCCGCGATACCCTTGTTCTTCTAGAGAACGCAGGTTGGTCGACCCCTCTTCTCTTTTCGCTGCTGCTGAGTACGCAGGCTTGCTCCAACTTAAGAGCCGCGAGCAGCGGCCAATTGGGCTGTTCTCAAAGCGAGATTACGATTTCTGACGAAGAGAGTGGTGGTCTTGGTGGGTGGCTCACTTGGACTGCGTCGTGCCGAGGGCGTCGATTCTATTGTACCTACGCGGACGACTGGAGCGACTGAGGATGGAACTTCGGGACAGGTAGACTGCACTCTCGAATTGGAGCCTACAGACCAGCCTGTCGCCAGCGCTGCAAGCGGACAAGATTCATCGAGAGTGACCTCGGCAACGGCAACTCCACCGGCGGAACGTGGGGTGGGCATGCCCCGAGAGGCTCTTGGATTTGTTTTTGGTGAGACGAGTGCCCAAGTAAAGAGTGCTTGTACCGATGCTGGTTATGATTGGGAAATGCAGGCGGAAAAGGCCCGGTGTTCAGGTACACCTGCGCCGATCGGGTTGGAGACTCTTAGTAAGATTGAGTTTTGCGATGACGCGTTGTGTGCCCTCACGGTTGTGGTCGCATTTGATATTGCTCAAAAGGGAGCAAATAAGTCATTCCTAAAAATCGTCAACAGTCTGAAGGGGCAATACGGAACACCTCTGTTTACTCGCACAGAGGTCCCAGGAGACTGTAGCGAGGACCTTCTTGGGTGCGTTATCCAAGACAAAGCCTCGTGGAAAGCCAAGTGGAAGTGGAAGGGAGAGGGGCAAATTGCAGCGAAAACATTCGCAAAGGACGGCGTTGCCCATTTGGCCGTGCGCTATCAATTGGCGTCCGAAAAGCGGACTTCCCAAAAGCCTGAGCAATCGGTCAATACATCAGCATTTTAGTAGTGTTCTGAGGGTTGAGAGCAGGCGCGTGGTAGGGGGCGGTAGCTCCTTCCCCCCCCTGACTCTCTCTAGTGGGTATGACTGTCCGCTTCCGTCACAAGAACCTCGACTTCATCATCGAGAGCAACTCCCTGAGAAGTCAACTCTTGATGGGTGTTGCTGGTGAGACTGACGCGTACAATATTGGTGCCTACAAGAGGTAGACTGCCCAGATAAAACCATTCACCGTAGAGGCGTGCCTGTTTCTTTCCATTGATAGAGAGGTGAGCGTGCCCTTCACCCGCAACATGGTCTTTCGAGACACTTTTCGGTGTGAGGACGAAATTTTCCAGAGATATCTGGGCATTCCAACCTTTTTTTGGATCCTTAAAAACCTCCAACTTCACCTGAGGCACCATCACCGCCGAAATTTCGAGCGGCTCAGGAGGCGAGTGGGCTACGTGAGCTGGAATATTTACCCTCATGCTAGCCTCGATGGGGACTCCGGCAATCGCTAAGGGACTGTGATTGTTCGAGTTGAGTTCCACGCGAACAACGTGTTCTCCTTCGCTGAGATTTGCCACGTGATACCAAGGGCCATAAAGGCGGGTTACCTTTTTACCGTCTACAAAAAGGTGCGCGTGTCCTTCTCCCAAGACATGCTCAGTAGAGGCATGTTGGGGAGCAAACTCAAAGTGACTCACGTCTAGTTTGAGATTGAACCCCGACGTATCTTCGAATGATTTGATGGTGAGGGTAGGCGCCCCCTCTGCAGGCACATCAAGAACTGAGTGCTCCATGGAGCTTACGGCGTGAGATCCGCCTAGCCCTTCAGCAGAGATTGACTCGGGACTTTCGCATGCCAGAGCGCTTGTCGCGAGGGCAAACGCAAATGTGACGCTGAGGCAACGTCGGAATATGCAGGTCGTTTTTTTTATAGGTAGTGTCATCTTGTTCTTTGCTGTTGGGTAAAAGAGAGGTCAGAAGCGTGCTTCAGCGCCGATGCTGAAGGACCATTCAATGTCTTTGTGTTGCGTGATGGGCGCTTGGGCTCCCGAAAATAGGGACCAGTTCTTCGTTAGATCGAAGGTTGCAGCCGCGGCGGCATAGGCGCGGGTTGTTCCTTGGGCGCGACTTTCTTCAGTGGCACGTCCCTGGCTACAAATTTCTGCGCCATCAAATGTCTTGCAAAGAGTGAGGGCTCGTATGTCTGCGCTGACCCCCAGCGTGAGGGAAAAAGCCTGAGTAAGCCGATAGCCGCCCCCCAGCGCTGGGCTGATGTCGAGGGCGGTGCCCGCTGGTCGCGTTTCTACCGGGGCTAGAAGGAGCCCGTACCAGAGCCAGCTTTTCCAATTGTCTGCATAGCGAAAGCCTGGGGTAATGGTCCATTGTTGACCAGGATCTGCCTCGTACGAAATCGTGCGGGTGGGCATCGTGGCGTTCAAACTGAGCACCCAGCTGGCGGCCGCTTTTTGAGTGAGGCTGCCCACAGGAACTTGGATTCCAATGTTTGTGTCGCCATAGCCTGGTTTGCTCGACGAGTAGGAGTCTTCATCCACCACTACGAATGGAAACTGTCCGTTGAGGTAAAGGCGCTCCGTTACCCGAATATCCGCCAGTACCGAGACGGCGTAGGTGGTCGCGGTGTTGAGAGCTGGCTCGTCTGTACTCCGGGTGACGCTCGCGAGCAGGGCCGCACGCTGTCGCGGGGCGGGATTGGCTCCGGAGGCATTGAGCACCCTCAAGCTCTCACTGGGGCCATGCCCGACATTATGATGCCCGAGGGCCGATCGGGGAATGACGCTCAGTAGAGCGAGAATGGAAGCTAGAAATAACCTGTTTGCGGGGGGACCATCAATCAGCACCCAGCCTATTTAGAGCGAGGAGTCGATTGAGAAAATGCGACACTTTGTCGCAGACAATTCTCGTTTGGGCGTCTGGTGGCATCTGAGGCAAGAAGTCATAGGATGAGTCTCCTGCTCATTTTTAAAACGCTTTACGGCAGAAGAAGCAATTGATTGGGCTGGTCAAAAACCACGCAAAAAGCCCATGTGAACCCGGAAAACTCGTAAGGGCACACTTTTCAACTCACTACATTCTTTGGGGAGTAGAATTAGCGCCATGCGCCCTTTCTTGGGGCGAGCTAGAGTCGAGCGACTATCTTTTCGGTCGCGTCCCAAAGGTCCTCGGCCAATTGAGCATCTCGTCCGTGGGCGCTAGGCTTTGCAAGATTGCAGTCGACGAGAAACTCACCATTGAACTGATTGACGTGGGGGTGAGCCGTCGCAAAACATTGAGTGGCTGCTCCTTGGGGAATCGTCTTGAGAAAGAGGGGCTGAACGAGCCTGAGAGCGGAAAAGAGTGGGCTATGACGCCCTAAGTTTGTCATAATGACGCCGGGATGCACGCTATTGGCTCTCTGTCCGGGTTGAGGGAGGCGCTTTGCGAGACTTTTAGCGAAGAGCAGATTGGCCAACTTCGATTGTCCGTAGGCACCCCAAGGAGTGTAGCCCTTGAGCTCACCACTCAAATCATCGAGTCGAAGTCCACCTTGATAGGTGCCCCGATGGGCGGAACTAGAGACCATGACAACTCGTCCTGTGCACGTAAGCTGCGAGAGGAGACTTGTCACTAGGAGAAAATGCCCCACGTGATTGGTGAAAAACTGGGATTCGATCCCGTGATTTTGTACTAGGCGTGGCAAAGCCATGATGCCAGCATTCGCGATGATGCCATCGAGCCTGAGGCCCAACGATTTGACTGAGTCGACCACTACGCGGATCGAATTTGGATCTGAGAGTTCGCAGGCGAGCGCGGTGGTTAGCTCTCTTTTTCGCGCTCCGGCAGCCCGACAGGCTAGCTTCGCTTTTTCTAGTGTGCGTGCGGTCGCAATCACTCGTGCTCCACGAGATGTGAGCACTCGAAGAGTTTCTAGTCCTAATCCAGAGTTGCAGCCTGTGATCAAGTAGCTTTTATCGGAGAGGTCGAGGTCTGCGGTGACATGCATCGCCGTGGCATTATGACCAAATCCGGAGGGGCCTGTCGGTTTGAGTAGACCAATGAAGCTCATAGCTCCTCCTTAGGCTAGAAAAGGGAAGAAGAGCAAGCCAGGGGAGAAGGCCGAAAACCTCCCTCCCCCCCTTTTCGAAGAGTTCAGACTAAAGACTAATCGGGCTGTTGTTCATGTTGGGGGCGCCAAATTGGTCGATGGGATGTCCCATGACGTCGGTAAGGCTGACCAATAGATCGTTGACATAGCGATCGCCGGGGTCTTCGAACTTTCCTAGCTTGGTAATGCCCGAGTTGGCACCGCCAGCGAGCATATAAAACATCTCGCGGGTGCCATGCCTGAGTCCCAAAGACTTGACCCAAAGAACGACAGTGCTGTCGAGGAGGGGCGCTCCCTGCGCGTCTTTTGCCGCTTTCATCTTGTCGAGAAAATCACCAAACATGCGATAATAGACTCGCTCCAATTTAATGGAGTCAGGGAGCTCACCATCGACGTTGTGTTGAAGGTCGGCGTGCTCATGCTTGTTGATGGTGACCCCGTATTCGGTAATATCTGGTCTACCAAAGTACTGCCCACCATCACCAAATTGAAGAACACCAACGCTGCGCGCACCGCAACGCAAGGACTCTATCATGATGTCCATTTGTAGCTTTGCCCAGGGCAGTTTTGCTTTAGCGCTTCGCATATCGATAGCCCCTGGTCGGGTAAAGCTGCAGTCTGCTGAAATTGGATTTTCGCCACTGAGCTTACTTTCAAGGCGACGAATTTCTTCCAGGTGGTAGTCGAGATTAGTTCCCTCGGTACCTGTGAGACGCTTACGCAACGAGATGAGCTGAGTTGCGCTTTGGTCCAAGACACTGCGCCGCTGCTCAAGGAGTCTTCGGGCCGCTTCAATGTTCGCGTCGGGTTCACCGAGAGAACCGAAGACTTCGCGAAATGCGACCAGTGGATCGATGATGGGAGTGACGGGTCGGCTGGGACCGAGATAGGAAATTCGCGACTTGGCTCTACTTTGTTTCAGTTGCGAGCCGGCGCCGAGCACAAGGGAATTTTCTTGAATTTTACCGGCCAAGTACTGGTCCAGGGAGATACCAACAACCTGATTGTTGTCTTGCCCCTTGCTTGTATGACCTGTGAGAACGGCTGAAACACCCGCATGATTGCCCGAATCGAGACGCATCTTTCCGCCGAGCATGAAGATGTCTTGTTTGTAGTTGTTGAGCTGGTCGATGGGAGCTGGCAAAGTTGCGTTAGCGAGATCGATTGAGTTGCCTGTCGTGGGTTTCCAAAATTCAGATCGAATGGGTGGCCCAGGAGTATAGAAAACTACGAGCTTGCGCCCGTTGGCGAAGGGAGCCGCCCCGGCTAATCTGTGGGGTTCAAGCCAGGGTAAAAGCCCAAGGCCGAGGGACGCGGTGAGAAAGCCGCGTCGATAGATTTTCTTTTGAATCTTAGTCATCGTTGGTACTTTCACAGAGCGGAGAAACTGGGGGAGAGCGCAATGGCTCGAAGAAGCGCTTTGAAATCGCCTCCGGAATCGGAGTAAAGTGTATTTGCATCGGCCATCTCACAGCGTTCGCTCTTTTGTTCGAAGCGACGCTGAGCAAAGCGATAGACTTTGAGGGTCATGCATGCCTCCATTGACTGGCTCTCTCCAATGCGCTCGGCGAGTTGAACTGGGTTGTCGAAGACACCGGCAATCGGCAGGTCGAAACTGCCCTCGATCAATTCGCCATTGGAAGGAATTGTGTCGCCTGCAGCTGTCTTGGTGTCGAAACCACCTAGAGCATCGTATCGATCGAATGCCTTACCGATTGGATCCATCAAGATGTGGCAGCCCGCGCAGGCGGGATCTTCCAGACGACCATTGTCGTTGAGAACGCTTTGATCGACCTCAGCGGGGGGCGCAGGCATTTCCTCACACAAGAGACTGCCGCGAATGAACTTTCCTCGAAATACCCAAGAGGTTGTCGACGCATGAGAATGACCCGCTAAAAAGCTTGCTTGAGTTAGAATACCAGCGCGCTCCTCGGAGGGTAAGGTGACACTCGCCCAACCAGGGCCCGAGTGCTGGTCCTCTACTCCATATATTTTAGCCAAGGCAGAGGTGACCTCAGTTGTGCGCGAGGTCAATAGCTCGCGGATACCGCCGCCATCTGCCAAGGTCTTCGCGATAAATCGCTCTGTCTCTTCGAGCATTTCTCCTCGTAGTTGTTCGTTCCAATTAGAGAAAACAGTGGTGTCTTTTTCGACCTCTTCGAGACGGTCGATCTCCAGCCACTCCATGAGCATTCCTTCAAGCGAGTCAAAGGCGCCTTCTTTTGCTAGGAGCCGATCTACCTCTGTTGCAAGAGAGTCTGCGTTGTCCAGAGCACCGCTTTCCGCAGCTGCGACTAACGCAGTATCGGGGGGGCCACCAGTGAGAAAGAAAGCGAGGCGGGTGGCGCGGCTTGTTGCTTCGGCCCCTTGGTGAGGGGGCACCACATAGAGAAACTGTGGGGTGAGGAGCAATGACGCGACAAACATCTGATCGGCGTCTGCCTTGCCATACTTAGTCACATTTGCAGTGTGAAAGCTAAGCAGCGAGTCGATTTCGTCGGTCTCAGGCGTTCGATGGAACGCGCGTTTGACGAGGGCGGTGAGACTTTCTTTTACGCAAACATCGTCACCTGTCCTCCCGTTGGCAGTAGTGCAACGTCTTAGGCGATCAGGATCAGCAGTCATAGCGAGGGTTGCGGTACTTTGAGCCGCTCCCTCAAAATCAGTCATATGCTGCTCTCCAAGGGGCGACTGCCAGTTCGCTCCAAAGCCTGCTGTTGACTCATCTAGGGGAAATTCATCGGTGCTTGCGCCCTCAATGCCGAGAAGGTCTTTTACACTTGGCGCGGTATTCACGAAGGGTAATGCGCCGTAGAGGGAGTTGGAGCTCCTGAGCGTCCGCTTCGCAATTTTCGCCACCGGGACCAAAAATGCTGGAAGTACCATCCTCTTTGTCAGGGATTGGATTTCCTGCCTCATCGACACGATTCCCGTTCTCATCGACAAGATTTCCATCTTTGTCGATGAACGTTCCGTTTTGTCCTGGGCGAAGTTCGAAGTCGTCCCCGGTGAGTTCTCCCTCGCAGCCTGCGCTCGTCAAAAACAGTGTAGGAATCAGGAGTATTCTTGTCAGAGTATATCTGTGTAGTCTCATCATCGCCCTTGGTATCTCCCGGGAGGAAAGAGGGAAACCCCTCGTATATCAGTGTAGTGGTGAGAATGAGACCGTTTGGGGTACACAATTACTTCGGAATCTTAGAAATTCTTCAATATGTCCTATATTGCTGTAAAAATGAGTCAATTAGAGAAATATCTCTCCCCATTGATGATGGGCGATCCGAGGAAAATGGCTCACGCAATGCGCCCCAGTACTCGGAAGAAAACAGGATATTGAAGTGAAACACTTCTGTTAGCTACGAGGCCAACTTTTCACAAAGCGTCGTAAATCGCCCAACTCTGTCGTGCGGTAGGCGGGAGGAAGGGCGCGTATCAAGCGTTTGCCGTAGCCCTTGGTGTGCACGCGTTCGTCTAGCAATGCGACAACCCCGACGTCGTCTTCACGACGAATCAAGCGCCCAAACCCCTGTTTGAGGGTGAGGGCAGCTCCTGGAAGTGCCAAGTGGGCAAAAGAGCTGAGCCCAGCGTCTTCAAGAGCCTGGCTGCGTGCCTGAAAAACCGGATCTGTCGGGACGGCGAAGGGGATTTTTTCTAGAACGACGAGACGGAGAGCCTGTCCGGGAACGTCGACTCCCTCCCAAAAACTCGAAGTTGCTACCAAAACGGCTGCGCCATTGGCTCGAAAAGCTGAGAGGAGGGCGTCCTTCGGCCTTTCTCCCTGTAAGAGTAAAAGCCGTTGCCCTATTTGTTGCTTGAGGCGCGCGTGCAGCCCTTGCATTGCGGTGAGGGAGGTTGTGAGAATAAAGGCCCCCCCGTCAATGATATCTATGAGCTGGGCGATTCTCACCGCCGATTGATCGAGAAAGGCGTCGGTCCCTGGTCGGGGAAGGTCTTTGGGAACATAAAGTGCACATTTTTTTTCGTAAGCGAATGGTGAGGGAACAGAGAGTTCCTCTACACAATCTTCGTCGCTTAACCCCAGGCGGGAGCGCACAAAAGAGAAGCCTTTTTTGTCGCCGTTGGTGGCGAGTGTTGCGCTCAGTAGTGCCACTGCGGGAACTGCCTCAAAGAGTCGCTCTTTGAGGGTAAAAGAAAGATCAACCGGGGTACTGTTTACCGAAGTATTGTTGATTGAGCCGCTACCCTCGGAGGAGTCTATCCAGAGCACGCGTCCCTTCTTTTTCTCGCACAATTTTTCGAGAGCCTCACAGAGTCCATCCATGCGGCGGGAAGTTTGCTCCAATGCTTCACGGAGAGCTAAGTCATCATTTGTGTCCAGACCTCGTGAGTGTGCGGCTGCACCTACGTCGCGGATCGCCTGGTCGAGACATTTGATGCCCTTGCCTCCTTGCCCCTGCCAAATATCGGGGGGCAAAACTCTTCGCCCACGAGGACCTCCTTTTTCTAAGTCTCCAAAGAATGCGTCTACAGCGTCTAAGGCACTGCTAATGGTGGGAGAGCCTGCACTCTTGTCGAGGGGCCCTCCCAGGGGTGCCCCTCTGGAAAAAAGTTGCCCAGCGGTCTTTATCGCTCGAGTAAATTGTGAGCGCGTAACTCGAACGCCAAAAAAGAGAGCAGCCGTATCTTCAATTTGATGGGCCTCGTCTAAAATGACTGAGTCGTAGTCAGGTAGAACTCGCCCAGGGTGGGGGCCGCGCAAGGCCAGATCTGCAAAGAAAAGATGATGATTGACGATCACAATTTGCGCAGCCTCTGCCTCGCGCTTCATGTCCGTTACAAAGCAATCTTCGTAGTATTGGCAAGAGGAGCCAACGCGGGTTTCGCTTGATGATGTGATGTAGGCGCGTAGGGGCGCCTTTTCGCTGAGAGTCGAGAGTTCAGTAAAGTCGCCGACTTCTGTGTTGCGCTCCCAACTACGAATGAGTCCTAGGGTGCGCGCGTGTTCAGGACGCATTGCCTCTTGGCTGAGTACAAATTCTTTGTAGCGTCGACGGCAGAGGTAATTTCCTAGGCCCTTCATGACTGCTACTCGCACATTCGTCCCGAGGGCCTTTTGCACCAGGGGGAGATCGCGATAAGCAATTTGTTCTTGAAGGTTTTTGGTCGCCGTAGAGATGATTACTTTGCGTCCACTCAAGAGCGCCGGAACCAAGTAGGCAAAAGTTTTGCCAATGCCCGTTCCAGCCTCGCAGAGGAGTGCTCCATCACGCGCCAAGAGTTCTTCAACAGCTCGACTGACCTCCAATTGCCCACTGCGAACTTTGTAGCCCTTTACTCGTGCCGCAAATGGACCTTCTGCGCCCAGTAGTTCTTGTGCAGAACGACGACTCACACTTTTCTCACTGGCAGCGTATCACGATGCGGGGGGATATTCAGACCCCGGAACGCGGGCACCTTCAACGTCCTCAAATTGCAGTCCTGCAATTTGGCCGTCAAGTTCATCGCGTAACCACACGACTCGCGCTGGACGCGCTTTTTCGTCTCCGACACTTGCCATAAAGCGCTCACCCACCCGTAGGGCAGATTCGATGATAAGGCGCATGCCACCGCGACTCATATTTAAGGTCCAAGCTGAGAACTCGGGGTCGAGTTCTGCAGTGCCTTGAGGAGCTTTACCCTGGCTAGAAAGGGGGCGCAAAATAACTCGTTCGCTTGCTTCCCGACGAGCTCCCCCTAAATTTCTGCGTTGCGGCACGGTGGGACCATAGCACTTTCGGGGAATAATTGAGATTCTTCTTTTGCCGTGCCCGAAACTCGGCGCCTCTTCGCCTTGACGCCTACCTAGAGGTCTGCGAGCCTAGAGCGACCAGCGGGCGTGCCTGCGACTAAGTATGCCTTCTACCGATTCTGCCGAACTGAAACGACAACTGCGCACAGCGGAATTTGAAATCTACCGTTCCTCGGCAGGACGAGTACTTCTCGCAGAGCGAGTCCGCGACAATCTCATTATGGATAGTGGGGTATCGGCCGAGAGCCAGAACGGAGCGCTCTCGGTTCGCGTGGTTGTGCGAGCTCAAGCCTCTCATTATCCGGGCGCCGAAGAGAGCCAAATTTGGCAGCATGCGCGCGATTTGGCCAAGACGTTCATTGATTTGGACTACGCCGAAGAAGGAACTCACTCTGAGCCTGTCCCCGATCCAAGCGATCCAAGTCGGAGCCTGGATACTTGCTATGAGGTACGCCTCAACAGAAAAGTATCGGATTTGCCCGCCCTATTTGACGAACTGAGGGCAGCTCTGTCCCGTCAACGCTCGACTAGCCAAGACTGATAGTGCGCTTTTGGTGCCCGCGGGCATCAGCGAAAGGTCGAAGACATTGCACCTGCGCAGATCAGGAGTGGTTCAGTGCGCGAAAAGTTCGCCCAATTTCTGAAGAGTTGGAGCCTTTTTCATGCTCCAGTGACAATAGAGTGAACAAATTATCAATCTATTGCTCCAGAGACAATAGATTGCATTGCCTCTCTTGGTCGGGGGCTTCGTCCCTTGGGGTCGTCGTGGTATGGGCGCGGGACTCTGGTTGCCGTCGCGACCACTTTCTCTTGCAACCTAATTTTTCTTCATGATTCGTACGCTCCGCAACAGCGGCTTTGGGCAGATCTTTTTGAGCTCCATCGTCGTTGCCATCATTTTGGCTTTTCTTTTTACCGGGGCTCCTTCTAGCTCGGGCTCTGCTGCGGACGAATGCGCCGTATCAGTCGGTAAGAGTTGTGTTTCTCCTAAAGAGTTCATCGCAGCCTATCGCCTTCTTTCTTCTATTGGGCTCAATGAGAAAGCAGCCAAGGGGCTCCGCCTAAAAGAGAAGGTCGCTCAGGGCCTCGCGGAGCGCGAGGTTTTGCTGAAAGAAGCGCTGCGCCTCGGGATCGGAACAAGTGAGGACGACATCGACAATGAGATATTTGAGGGACGCACCCGCGTGTCTTTACCCGTTGATGGTGCAGAGCGACTAGCCGCGAATCTGGCTATGTGCGTCAATGGTCCTTCGGGATGTGCCCCTGGCACCATTGGCTTGCGCGCAATTGCAGTGCAGCGAGCTGGTGTATTTAACTTTGAAGTTTACAAGCGCACCGTGCGGGTTGTTTCCGGGCGCAGTACCATTCAGTTCAAAGAAATGCAGCAGGCTGAATATACCGCAGAGCGCGTTCGTCAGCTCATTCGCAGCCAGGTGAAGGTTTCTCCTTCCGAGGCATTTTTGGCATATTCACGCGCGCGCTCTCAAGCCACCGCGCGCACTGTCGAAATTCAGAGTGCATGGTTTCAGCGTTACCTCGTAGCTCCTTCGGAAGAAGAGGTTCAGGCTTGGGTCAAAAAGAATAAGGAGGCCGTGGACGAGAAGGTGAAGGGGATTCATGAGAGCTGGCAGGTGGGCTGCTCCGTGGTTTCTGAACTGCGTCTCGACAATGGGGACGCGACATCTGACGAAACTGTCGACGTGAAGAAGAAGGCGTCCAAATTGCGTACACTTCTTCAGCTTCGTAAGAGCTTTGACAAAATCGCTCGCGCAGAAAGTGCTTCCGAATCGGCTTCTTTGGGAGGGCGAACCGGGTGCTTAAGCCAGGGCTATGGTCCGGGGGCCACAGTGCTCATAGAGGCCGCGGGAGAGCTGACCAAGCCGGGAGATCTCAGCCCAGTTTTAGAGACAATTGTTGGTCAACATATTGTTCAGCTCCTTGGGCGCGTGACCGAAAAAAATCGCGACGACTTGGCTCGTGAGTACTTTGGTTATCGCCTGGCCGCTGAAGCTCTTAGCAAGGAAGCAGCCAAGAAATTTGCTCAGGACTTGATCAAGAGAACCTCCGGGGGCACAGCTCTTTCGGATGCTAACGATATTCTCATCGACGAAATGTTGAAAGAGAGCGCCTTTGAGAAAGAAGAGAGCCTTGCAAGGCTTGCCGACGACGCGCCCAAGAGCGATGTGTCGCGGGCTGTTTCTATTGAGCAGAGCCCCATTGCCAGCTCCATTGGCGACGAGTCGCCCGCCGCTCTCCTTTTTTCTCTAGAGAAAAACGACGATGTGGCCCAAAAGCCAATTGCTACCCAGGCGGGCTTTGTGGTGATGCAGTTGAAGTCAAAAGACATGATCACCCAAGAGAAGTTTGAGGAAGAGCGCGTGAGTATCATGGCTACTCTGCAAAAGCGTAAAGCTGAGCAGGCGTTGAGCGACCACGTTCGAGCCCTTGTCTTGAAAGCGGGAGGCATTCGCATGAATCCCAAGTTCGTCCCGCCGCTTGGTAGCGAGAACGAGAACGAGGAGAAATCGGAGAAGGACAGCTGAGCCCTCTTGACGCTCTCCAGCCCCGGAGAAATCAACTAAAAAACGGAGTCACTACTCTGGTGACTCCCATGCCAGCTCGCCAGCGAGCAGTGGTGATGTTGTATTTTAAGACGGGTTCGCGCTTTGAGTCCCCCCAACAGAATGGTTTGAGTCATTTTGTAGAGCACATGGTCTTTCGAGGTACTCGCGCTCATCCCAGTGCTCATCGTCTCTCCACCGCGTTTGAAGAATTGGGAGGGACCCTGGACGCGAGTACAGCGGCCGATCACGGGACTTTCGGAATTGATGTGCCCCTTGAGAGCTTGAGCGAAGTTTTGCCCCTGATGGCGGAAGTTTTTCGCGCGCCCTTGATCACCGATCTTGAGATTGAGCGAGGTATTATTCGTGAGGAAGTCCTTGAGGACTTTGGCGACGAAGGGGAGATGATAGACGGGCCTAGCCTGACGCGCTTTCTTGCATTTGGTGCTCATGGCTTGGGGCGCCCAATCAGTGGTCCCCTTGAGAATGTTGACGCGTTCACCGAAGCTGAGTTGCGAGCTCATCACGGGCGCACATATATCTCCAACGATGTGATTCTCTCTGTTGCAGGACCGGGAGATGTCGACAAAATTCAGCGTGAGCTTGAGGAGAATTTCTCAGCTTTGCAAAGAGGAACAAGTTTGGTCGCTGAGGCTCCTACCACCCAGAGCGGCGCGCGATTTCTCAACGTGCCTCATCGAGGCAGTAGCCAAACGGGTATCTCTTTGAGTTATCGCTGCCCAGGGTATACTTCGAAACGCGAGCCTGCTGTGGAGATGCTCCTACGTATTATTGATGATGGCATGGCCACGCGACTCTATCATCGCCTCTGCGATAGTCGTGGACTCTGTTATTCGGTTGGAGGAAGCTTTGAGGCATATCAAGACGCTGGTCTCGTTGAGTTGGAGGCGGACGCCGCACACGAGCGAGCCCCTCTCGTCTTGGAACAAATGCTGAAGCTAACGAGGGAATTACAGGACGAGTTGGTCAGCGAGAGTGAATTTGCCCGGACTCAAAAGCGCGCGCGCTGGCAACACGAAGCCTATTTGGACGAAGTGGGGATGACCGCGGATTTTTTCGCGATGGCGCAACTCACTGGTACCGCTCTTTCCCCCGCGGAGCGCTTGGAAGAACTGTTGGACGTAACCCGCGAAGATCTACGCGAAGCTGCTCAGCAAATATTTTCCCTTGAGGGGCGAAATGTAGTGTGCGTGGGAAATACTAGTCGAGCAAAAACGAGCGCTCTGCGAAAGCTAGCCCTCGAATATTTTTAAGGAGACATTAAAAATGCTCTCGCCTGCTCCTTGCATCAATCGAAGGAATTTCTAGCGAGTGCATGATGTCTCCCACTGCTATTTGCAGACGTTCGGGAAAACCCGGTTGGGCGTCTGTGAGATAAACCACAGAGAGGCAACGGCTGACTCCCACTCCAAATGCCTCGACGCGTCCGCCTCCTTCGTCTTGAAGTAGTACTCGAATCGTGCCGCCATAACCTGAGGGGGCACTCAAGGGGCTTTCATGAGCGATTGTTGCCTCATCGCGTAAAGCGCTGAGACTCATTCGTGCCTCGGACGAACATTCGGAAACTTTGACCGTGCGTCGGGCCGCGCTGTGACGTACCCAGAGCTCGCTTTTTGTTTTCTGGTTGATCATTCCGCTCCAGGGTCCGCGAGCAGGCAAGGACTTCCAATTGTCTGCATCGGGAAGGGTGAGGGCTAGGTTTTGGGACCGAAGGATGAAACGTGCCGACGTGTGGGCTTGTCGAACTTGCCCAGGGGGTGCAGTCGGGCGTAGTTCATCCGTAGGACGGACTTCTTGTGGGGCCAGTGGCGTCTTCGTTGGTGTGTCTGCAGGCGCCGTCTGCCTGGCGGCGCAACCCCAGGAGAGGAGGCTCAGGAGAAGGGAAACTAGCGTCCTGGGCGCACGCGGGTGAGCGGCAAAGAGGTTCATTGCCCTCTTTTTACAAAAGAGGAGGGGCTGGGTCAAAATTCCCATCTAGACTCTAGGAAATTTTTCTTCGAAGGTTCGAAAAATCATGCTAAAGCCATGATGGGTCGCAGCAGCGGATCGTATCGATGCGCTGCTTTTAGGAACTTACGAGAGTTCCTTGGGGGTCGTCAGGGTGAAAACCCAAGACCCCACCTGAGAGACTAGGCTTTCTTTATAAGAACCGCTCTCTCATTTGCTGCAGCTGCCCACAGCAAACGAATTTAAGCATTGGTTCCACCTCGAACGTAGTCTTCCTCATCAGACTCCCTATTTTCTCGCGCGAAGAGTATTGAGCTTCGCCCCGGTTTTCCTATGGACGCACAGCCCCAACGCAATAATCGACGCCGCAGACGTCGTAAGAAAACGAACAAAAAACCCGCAGCTAAGGTCGAACCCGTCATTCTTGCCGCTCGGCGACCCGACTCGCCCCGCCTTGAAAAGACGACCCGGCGCATGAAGGCTGCTTCGGCAAAACCACGAACTCAGGACGACGTGGGGGCGGTATTGCCCGCGAAGACCCCCGCGCCCGAGGCTCCCAAGAGGCGTCGTGAGGCACGGATCATCCAGCGAAAAGAGGACATGATTGACAACGTCGAGCGTGAGCGCCGATATTTGTTGGCGCGACTTTTAGCCAGTGAGGGACGTGCGGCAATCTCTCAGGCCGCTGACGCATATTTGCAGGAAGACCATGTCTTACCGAAGGAGCAGGATTGCCAACTCAAGTTGCTTGAGCACTCGGACGAGAAATTGGCGGGCGCGGCTCTGAGGGTTTTGGCCGAACTCGTTCAAGACGAAGAGCCTGCGCAGTTGCCTATTTTTCAACAGCGATTGCGGCGTTTGGAAGACCATGCCGAGGACGAGGCGGTGCGTACCTTAGCCGCTGACCTACGTCGTTCCTTGCCCGGTTGATAGCTTCCTGATGCACTCTGAGCCGATGCAGACTGATAGAGGGCTGAGCGCCCTCTGGGAGTATGTCGAAGAAAACTGGGAGGAGGCAGCGGCTCATGACGCCTTGCTGCAGGCATGCGACGCCGCAGGTGCTCTCGCTTTTGGGGCCAGTCTTTATCGAAAAGAGTTGGAGAGCGAGAATTCCTCGCGAGTGGAGCGTAGCGAAGAGCAGTTGAGAAAGATCACAGTTCTAGCGTTTGCGCAGATCGAGGCATCCCAGTCCATGCCACCCAACACCAAGCGTTGGACGATGCTTCTCGCTGCAGCCGTCAGCTCACTATTGATTGGCGCCTGTCTCTACGCAATTTCGCGCTGACGGGGCCATGCACCCCAATAGACTTCCCCAGCCGTGCTCCCTCTACACGCTGGCCAAGTAGAGGTGAAAGGTCACCCATTTTATAGGTCGCTCTATCTACTTGAGGCGACCGAACCTCAATTGCAGTGGATTCGCGAGGAGATCGGTAAATTGGGTAAGTTTTCCCAGAATTGAGATTCATTGGGTGATGAGCCTCTCTCAACAGAGCTATTTGTTGGACAGCTGGCCGAATTTTCAGGAATTCTTTCCCAGATCAGAGTTCTTCTTGCGTAAGTAGGCCACTTCGAAGTAGGCGGGACTACGAATTGGGAATGAATGCTCCTCTTGGGGCGTTCTGTCGTGTGCAAGGTTGCACGCGCCCGTCCGGGGGCTTCAGCACCCGCTAGAAAAAGAGATTCACCATGCGTTACTATTTTAAAAAGACCTCGCTCGTACTCTTCGCCTGTCTACAAGCAGCTTGTTCTTCTGCTCAAACACCTGAGCCTGAGGCACCCGGGGCTGAACCGGCCGAGCCCAGCGCAGCGGCAGCTCCAGCATCCGAGAAACCGGGGGACAATCCTGCGCAATCGGACATCAATATATCCGACGAGATCATGAGCGCTTGTGGTTTGAGCGAAACGGAGGCGCACTTTGGCTACAACTCGGCGAATGTTCAGGCGAGTGATCGCGAGGTGATGAAAAAACTGGCCGATTGTTTTACCACCGGCAAATTGAAGGGACGCACGATGCGTCTCGTGGGTCATGCTGATCCACGCGGAGAGCCCGAATACAATATGGTTCTCGGTGGCCGGCGCGCGGACAACGTCGGGGGGGCCATCATGAAAGAAGGCCTACCGGAGGCTCAGGTGACGACAACCAGCCGCGGTGAGACCGAGGCGCGAGGCACGGACGAAGCCTCTTGGGAAAAAGATCGACGCGTCGACATTCTCCTCGCGGAAGCTGAATGACATTGAGTATCTTAGCTGCAGAAAAGGCTGGAGGTTTTGATATCCTCAGCCTCGTTGGTGAAGCTTCCGGACCAGGTCTGGTGGTTTTGGGTCTCCTAGGTATGGCCTCTATTTTGGTGTGGATCATTTGGTTCGCCAAATGGATGCAGCTCAACCGTCTCATGAGCGTGCAACGACGTTTTGAACGATCCTGCAATCAGGCCAATACTGGGGACGAAATTTTGGACGTTGCCGCCGAGCTACCCGATGCTCCTGGAGCGACTGTACTTCGAGCGCTGGGCTCGCGAATTGGCGACGAAAATCTTGTGCAAGAGCTCTTGATGGCCGTGTCGCGCAGGGCGATCACCATGGAGGAACAACGTGCGGGTGCTTTGATGCCAACTCTCTCTAGTATTGCCTCAGCTTCGCCCTTTGTGGGCCTTTTTGGAACAGTGTGGGGTATCATGATTGCCTTTCAACGCATTGGGGCAGAAAAAAGCGCTTCACTACCCGTGGTGGCTCCAGCAATTGGTGAGGCTCTTGTGGCCACGGCCTTCGGTCTTTTTGCCGCAATCCCGGCGACCATCGGCTACAACTACATCGACCGTCGTATTGGTGATTTGATGGATGAGCTTTCAACCGCTTCAGACGTTTGGGTTGCCCGACTTTACGCTGACGAAATGCGCTCTAGGGCTCGTCGCGGTATGAGTAAAAGAGCATGATCTTGCGAGGGCTGAACTAATGGGCGCACAAATAAAGGGACGTGGCCGTCGCTCTCGGGGCGGCGGGTTTCGGGATATCAACGTGACACCTTTGGTGGACGTCATGTTGGTTCTGCTCATCGTTTTCATGGTGACAGCCCCCCTGCTTACCACTGGTTTGAAGATTGCTCTGCCCGAAGTGCAGGCTGCCCAAACGCCGGTAAAAGACGCGCGCTTATTGGTGACAGTGACGGCTGATAACAAGGTGTTTTTTGGAGAAAAAGAAATCACCGGGCGTGTCTCTGCCGCCTTGGCCGAAAGCGTGCGCGTTCAGAAAGAACAAGAACTCTATATTCGCGCCGACAAGGACGCTCGTTATGGGGTCGTGGCCGAAGTGGTGGCCGCTGCTCGCGCCAATGGAGTCTCATCATTGAATCTTTTGGTTCAACCTGAAGAGGAGTCGAAAGGATCTCAGGATGAGGTGCCCCTCGGGGCTAAAGAAACCTCCCCCTCAAAGGTTCTTCTCAAGACGAAACCTCGTAATTTAAATCGAAAACCCTCTGCTCAACCGTGAGTTCCAACGTATTTTCTTCTCGAGAGCTGGGGCTCTCCACCCTCTTTGCTTTTCTCTTGCAGGGGGCGTTCATTGGGCTCTTGGCTTTTGCTGGGGATTCTCGTGGAGCGGTAATTCACGAAGAGAAAGAAGTCGTCAATGAGGTTGCCATTGCGGTCTTGCCGATGATCGATGACCGGCCTCTTTTGAAGCTGGGGTCAAAGAAAAGGGAAAAGGCACGCCTACCCGATATGTGGCGCAAGCGTGCTCCACGCGCAGTAAAGCGCTACGAAGAACGCAGTGCTCCTTCTGAAAAAGCAGTGGACGAAGTCAAAGAGATCCCCGAGAGCAAACTTGCTGATCTTCAACACGAAGCCCCCCCGGAAGACGCTGAAATCGTCGAGAAAGTCGACGATGAAATATTAGAGGAGGAAACGCCCGCTGAGACGCCTGAACTCAACGAAGAAGGCGAGGCTGATGGCTCAGAGGAAGGAACCGAGACTGACTTTCTCAAGGCGCGTACAATTGATCTTTACGGTCGCAAACTTGCAAGCTGGCTCAGCTCTCGATTTCGTCCGGATATGTCCGCAATACCTTGTGAGGTGTTGAAGGGGCTCTCTGCTCGTATTTCGGTACAAGTTGGCTCTGGGCGCTTGATTACTGGAACGAGCGTGCGCTCCTTGAGTGGTAACGCTACTTTTGATGCAAAGGCCCAAGCATACTTGTCCAGTTTGCCTGGTAAACAATTGCCGCCCCCCCCGCCTCTCTATCCAGATATCTTGCCACCCACCGTACACGCGACCTTAATAGTTCCCTGTCAGTAAGATCGATTCAGGGCTTTTTCCCCGAGCTTCCTCAGAGTATGAGCTTCACTATGGCTCGATTGTCTCTGGGTAAAATTGGCTTCTCTCTTATTTTTGTAACGAGTCTATCGGCGGCCTTTTTATCTTCAGCAAGTGCTGAGGAAAAAGGAAATGCTTCAGAAAGTTCTGACGAGAATATCTTGGGCGAGCTGATTGTCTCCGGAACGGTGAAAGAACATTTCGCCAAAGTGGCCATATTGAAATCGAACTCGGCTCTTTACGAAGATGTGGTCGTGCGCAATGTGGTGCGTAAAGACTTGGACCTGAGCGGTATGTTTCGGTTGATACCGGACAGCAAGGCTCCTCCCGGCGCTTATGGTTTCAACGACCCCGTCGATATCAAGGCATGGCAAGCCTTGGGGGCAGAGGCGATGGTGAAGGTGGCGGCTCGCTCTGCAAAAAACGGCAAGGTAGAGGTCTTGGGTTTGGCCTACTTTCCAAGTGCCGGCAAAGAGCCTGTCTACAAGACGACTCTTGTCGTGAGCAAATCAAATGTGAGAAAAACGGCGCACCAAATAACGGATGATCTCCTGGGCGCACTAACTGGTCGACCAGGAGGATTTTCTAGCCGATTTGCTTTTTCTGGTCCTTGGGGTCGTAATCAACGCGTGTTTACCGCGGACGCGGACGGGCATGGTTTAGCTCCACGCTCCGAGCTAAAATCTGCCTCAATAGGACCAGCATTTGGTCCGCATGGTGCTCTTTACTATTCGCGCAGCAAAAATTATGCGCCCTATCGTATTCAATATAGAGCATTAGCAACAGATGAGTTGTTTCACCTTTCTCTCCCCTTCAAGGGCAGCGTCTATAGCTTGGCTTTTGATAAAGAAAAGAAGCGTTTGGCGGTGGCTGTTGCCGAAAATGGAGGAAGCGCTATTTACGTCGGTGACGCAGATGGCTCCAAAATGGAACGCGTATCCAAGACGAAATTAGCCACTCATCCAACCTTTGCCCCCGACGGAAAATTGGCTTGGGTCGGCGGTTCTCCCGAGCGCGGCTCTCAAAGAATTTTCGTTGACGGGAAGGCCGTCTCACCTGGAGCATTTACGGCGGCAGCCCCCACATTTTGCGATACCGAGGACGGAACTTTTTTGGTCTATGCAGTGGGCGTTGGTGGGGGGCGTCAAGATCTCGTTATGTCGAGTCCGACTGGTAAGGGGCTGACCCGCCTCACTCAAAATCAGGGCTCAAATAGCTACCCGGCTTGCAGCCCCGATGGCAGACTGCTTGCTTTTTTTTCTACGCGTAAAAGCGAAAAAGGCCTTTATGTGCTCTCGTTGAAGAGATGGACCACGAAGAAGATTTTGGGCAGAGTGGGCGAAAGTTTGCGTTGGGAGCCTTTGCCGCGTGAGGAGTTGACTCGCGAGACCGCAGCGCCGGGATCGCCCGCACAGAGCAGTCACACTGCGCATCAATCATCGGGTCCAGCTTGTGGTCTCGCGCCCGGTCCAACCTAATTGGGGGGGGCAGGCCCTTCAGCCCTTTGAACTTGCTGAACCTGACTTGAGAGCTAGCTTGTCTTGAGAGCTAGCTTGTCTTGAGAGCTAGCTTGACTTGAGAACTAGCTTGACTTGAGAGCTAGCTTGAGGTGCTGGTGTCCTAACAGACGTGGAGGTTCGAGTCCTCTTCTTCGCACAAATCTCGGAACCCCTCCTCAAGGTTCCCGACCCGATGAAAACCCGCTGCAAAGCGGGTTTTTTGGTTTGTGGGGGGGGCTTCGTGGGTGTCCGAGTTGGTGGGTTTGGGCTCGGTGGAGGAGGCGGTTTCGGGACTACCCAGAGAAACTACCCCAGAATACATTTTTTCTCGGCCCGCTAGCGCTCGTTTCGAGGCTGCGCGCTCCGGATGCGCGTAGCGATTGATCGTGGTCGGTTGCCTGTGGCCCAGTATGTAGGACGCGCCCATCATGTCTGAGCTTGCTAGTTCGGTAGCGGCGCGATGGCGGAAAGAGTACGCCGAGAATTTCTTAGATCGGGCGGAGTCGAGGACCTTGCTAGCGGCACCCTTGAGAAACTTGCGATAGTCATGGCGTCCAAATATGAGACCGTCTCCAGACACGATACTATCGAGAATTTCGCGGGCCTTAGTGTCACAGTTCGGCCTAACTGATCCGTACGTAGCTCGGCTGGGGTGATCCATTCGAGGCTTGAAACGACAGGGCCAGCTCGGCCTGAGTGATCCGTGACCCAGCTGCGAAGGGCCTGCGCGCATGTACAGGCTTTCGTGAATTTGTGTTGTTCGGGAGAGGCTCCGTCTCAGTGCGCGATTGCACCAGGAAGTAGGAGTCGATGCGGAGAGTTTCAATGTTTCAATTGCAAGAATTGGTGCGCCTGCACCGCATGGGTGTCAGGTGCCATGAGAGATCGCGTCTTTTGGGCATCAGTC
>Ga0256845_1000492_pt1 | contig 37093 bp, 26 predicted proteins | sample RiftiametaG_FD_189101 | JGI IMG/M metagenome (GOLD analysis project Ga0256845, IMG submission 189101) | Tube worm associated microbial communities from hydrothermal vent at the East Pacific Rise, Pacific Ocean - Riftia | ecosystem: Host-associated > Annelida > Integument > Unclassified ...
TCACGCTATTTAACCGATAAGATCACGCTATTATTAACTCACTTTGGGTAAAAATAACGGATATAAAAAGAGAGAATTGACTACAAGGGTTTTGCAACGGTCTTATTATCTGACTCTCTAGTCCATTTGTATCCTGCATAACTCTTCGTAGTTAAAATTGGGGTCATCTCTTCCCCACAAATAACAGTGTCTCTAATTACTGGATTTGGAAGTGGGGCAATTACTACCTGTTGGCTCACCGTTTGAGCACCAAAACGATTATAATTAACACTTAATGTATAAGTACCTGGAATAAATGCCCAATTTACAGTAGCATTAGCCTTGGAGCTTACCGTAATTGTACCACCACCTGAAATTGACCACACCACATCTTCAGTGTATTGATCTGCATTAAATTGGTATACTGTGTTTTTATTCAAACACAACTGACTGCTAGCACTTTGCGTAATTACACCTGTAAGGGCTGGTGCTTTTGTAATGCTTAAGTGACGAGGAACTGTATTACAAGTTTCTCCTACTTTTGACCCAATTACATCAATCGCATAAGGTCCAGCACTGTTCCACGTAACTGTCAAAACAGAATCATTAGCGAAAGCGTGAGATTGATCTCCCTGTACTTGAATATCCAATAATAAAGCTTCTGGATTTACAATGATATATTCATAAGTACCTCCGCCCGCTGGCTTTATCAAATTTTCTCCTTTTAGCGACAAGCTAGAAGACAATGCCTGAACAGTAATTTGTTTACTAGCAGTATAAATCCTACCTGCTCTATTGATTGTAGCTTCTAGTGTTTTTGTACCCGAGCCTGTTAATTTTACTTTTCCTGTTCTTGCTGTAAGGTCTATAATTTGGTTATCAAATTTCCAAGTATAAGTAGTGTTGCTTACTGTATCATGATTGAGGGTATAAAGGATAGAATCTCCCACACAACTTGTGTCTGAGCCTGTGATTTTAAAAACTAAGTCTTTTTCTATGTTTAACACAAATGGATCAGAAGCACAGTTTTTTGGTGTCCGATAAGTTCCCGTAACACTAAATGGAGTGGCTTGTTTCCATATTACACTTCTCTCCATACCCGATTGCCCAGCGTAAGCACCACCTGGTGTGAACCAATTCATAGATCCTTCTGTATAAGCGGAAATTGGGGTATAAGCATAAGTAGTAATAGTGTCTACCAAAGTCTCACCTGCAATACTATCCAATACTGGTTTTTCGAATAATGACAATGAGATTGTATCTACTACATTGCAATAAAGCCCTACTTGGTTAGGCACAGTCCAAGCTTTTATATCTTCTTCAATATTAGTCCATGTGATTAAGCCTGTATTACTAATACTATGGTTATTAGCTAGTATCTCCCAAGTAAAGTCTACACCCTTATTGGTAGATAATTGCAAAGTAGAACTACCACATTGACTACCAAATACTTGGTTAATCTTAAATGGCGGTAAGATATTTATGCCCTGTGTAATAGTGGCTACACAACTGTCTAACAACTCATGACTAGTAGCTACCGTAAGCTGACCTATTGTGTTGGCGGTTGTCCAAGAGACCTCTACAGAATCTAGGTCATAACCAGCTGAAACACTCGTTATCGTACCTCCCACTACCGACCAAGTATAATACAAACCTGGAATTATTTTTCTATTGGCAAGTGTGTATTTGATGTCTGTACTAGGACAAACAAGTGTATCTCCTTTTATGGCAATAACCGTAGGGATGATAGGAATCTCTAGCTCTAGTGGAAACTCACAAGCAGGGTTGCCTCCACAATTGGTAGCATCAAGTGTTACAATACCATTATTAACTTCTCCAGTGCCAAATGCTACTTGAATCTCATCTGTATTTTGTCCTGATAGGATTGTACCTTCAGTCACTGACCATGTTAGGTTGGTACAACTTACTGGCGTTTTGAAAATAGCTGTATCTGATGAACAAATAGTTGTTTTGTAATTGATAGTTGGCACAGCAGATGGCTGAATAGTAACGACCTTACTATTGCTCACCGAGCGACCACAGGCATTAGTAGCAGTAATTGTAACTGTATAATCTCCTGCTTCAGCATAACTATGGCTAGGCTCAGCCTCAGATGATAATAAAGAGGAGTCTCCAAAATCCCAAGTGTAGTTAAAATAACTTAAATCAGGAGTTATATTGGTAAAAAACAATGCCTTTGCCTGACAAGAAGTACTTTATAAGCTAAAGTCAGGCACTGGAGTAGCATTGGCTACAGCAGGATCTCCATCAAACTCATAAGCCCCCATATCTACAATACCGGCACTAATACGTGGCAATCCTGCTAAATCAAGCCCATCTGGTGCATAGGTATTTGATCCTTTATTGATAAGCGGTGAAGAACAAGCCAAGCTAAAATCTCCATTAACTGGGTCTACAAACTGTGGCTCTATATTGAGGTTCCCCTCACCTACTACTGGGATTTGTATATTACAATATTTCACATCACCGTTTAAGTTGATGTCTGGGACGTCATTGTTCCAGATGATGGAATTGTAAAATTGTAAATTAGTATTCCCCTCTGTCATCTTTTTAGCACCTCTATTATTATAAATAACTGAATTTATTATTTTACGAGATGACGAAAATCCAGAAAAGAAAACATCCGTTTTATCAGTCTTATTTCCTGTAATTATACAGTTTTTTATCATCTGTACATTACCGAAGAAAAAATGGGGGACATTAGGATTTGTACTGTAGTTTTTATGGTCAAAAGTATTATTTCTAATCACTGAGTTAGTGATTTTTCCTCCGCCAATAAAATGCATCCGATTAAATAGTACTAATACTTGATTATTTTCAATCAAGACATTGTCCATTTGAAAATCACCATAGTCAAAAAAGAACCCTCCACCCCCACCCCCACTTAAAACAACTTCATTGTTACTAATTTCAACATTTTTATAAACACCATTTTGAGTTGACAAAAAACCTTTCACCCCATTATTTAGACTGTTAGAGACAAAGCTTGAATTTAAAATTTTAATTCCATAATTTGAACTCAACAAAAATGTAGTACTTTCATTGTCCTTATAAGTTACATTGTCTAATATATTGCTAACACAACTAAAAGTAGACAGGGAAGAAAAAGGAGCAGTGTTTTTATTTCCTATAAAACTAGAATTTAGCATAGAGTATTCTTTACCAGAAATAGTTAAAAGCCCATTACTTGAATTGTTATTCTCGAATAAACAATTATCAAATAAAGCCTTAGAACTTGCTGTTACCATAACCCCATTAAGACAGGTGTTATTCCTAAAATTACAAGCATTAATACTTGCTTGATTCAATTGAGCACTTAATAAGAATCCTCCTCCGGATAAAACATCATTATTTAAAACATTAACACCTTCAAAAGACGATGTACCTGTGGATGACGTGGTAAATAAACGGCGTGCTTTATTATTTTCAATAATAACATTCTCTAAGCCTAAATTAACAGCGTCTATATTAAGCCCTGCATCTAAAAAATCATTCCCTTTAAATACTGAGTTTTTAATATTTAACTCACCTGTGCTATAGGTTAATATGCCTGTTGGTGCAGTGCTGTTCTCAATAGTAGAGTTAGTATAGTTAATTTCATCACCTGACAGCAATAATAAATGACCTGTTGTCCCTCCTGTGTGGTTCTTAATCGTTAAATTATCTATGTTAATAAGCTTAGAAGGAGTGCCTGGTGCTACTTGTAACAAACGAGTACTTGTTGTATTTCCCTCGCATACTATGTCTTTAAAACTAATCTCATCTGATTGAATACTTGAATTAACATTAAAAATCGTTCCTACATTATTGTTTTTAGCAGTTATTTTTTCAAAAGAAACATCGGTAAACCCATCGACAAGATTAAAAATAGAAGACCCTATACCAGAATTATTATCTAAAATAACATCACTGATTTTTATTGGCTCAATACTACCTAAACTTATAAAGCCTGCATTAAAGGTGTTATTCTCTACTATCATGTTTTTCATTAAAAAAGGGACTTGTAATGCTGGTACCGTAAAGCATGATCCAGAAAGAGTATTTCTTTTTATGACATTATCACTAATTGATACAGTTTCAGAAGACCCTGCTAATGTGTTACTTATTATTACCAAAGGGCTAGTAAGAGTATTATCTATAAATTCAGAATTGGAAATTTCTACCTGTCCTGATACATTAAGATAGGCACTACCTGTATTATCCCTCATTTTAGAATTAATAAAAGTCAATGACTTGGCATTTATTCCTTGAATAGGATTTAGTACATGATGAACATCAACATTATCAAACAAATAGTCTCCATCACCTAAATTCATCACACTACTAGTCAAATGATGAATTTTACAATTCCTAAAAGTATAATGACCTATTTCTCCACCCGTTTCTGCGAGAATAATTCCTACCTCAGTAATACTTAAACCATCTAATACAATATCAATATTATTCGCATCTCTACTAAAAAGTCTATTAGCTGTACCTCCTTCTTTTAATGTTGTTTTATTACTCACCCAATCTCTTTCTATAAAAGAAATTTCTGTTCCATCAAACCCTCCAAAAAAAGAAATTGTTTTATCTAAAGAAATTGTTTTAAAATCACCCGTACCTCCAGTAAACTCATCTGTTGGAATGTAATCCCCCGCTGCTATCCACAAGCTATCACCAGCAGCTTGCACCGCTGCATTTATTTCTGTAAAGGGAGTACTCCAAGAGAGTCCATCTTTAGTAGCTCCAGTATATGCTTGGTTTACGTATACCACATCCCCAAATGCTGTAATGCTTAACAGCAATAACCCTATAATTCCTAAATACTTTTTCATCATGTTCATTTTAATACTTTACTTCAATTCTTTCGCTATAACCAGAAGAGTAGCCACCCTTTAGTTCACCTATCATTAGGTAAGTGTATGTTGTGTTTGGTTTAATGTTTTTATCATAAAACTCGCGTGCTTTTCCTGCAACATGTTTGTAAGTAGCTAATGGTTCATTTCCTTTTGCCCTATATATCGTAAATCCTTTAGCATTAGAGGCGTATTCCCAAGTTAGTTTAATGAGTTTATTATCTGCGTTCACCACTCCACCCAAGTTTGTAATTGGTTTTTTCTTCTCTTTATGAAACTGTCTTATTTTAAACACCTTTGATTGTACCGATTTCAACCCTGCCTCATCTTCTGCCATTACAACATAGCTATATGTCTGCCCGGATTTGGTAGTCGTATCAGTATAAGTCCCAATAGAAAGGCTGTCACCACTTGTTGTAAAAATAGTTTTGTACTCAAAAGCAACACCTGATTTTCGCATCAAGTGCATTTTTGCTAAATCCGTTGAGGCAGAATTTACCCATTTTAACGTAACACCATTTACTCCTACGCTATATGTTTCCAAAAAACCACTCAAAGGAGCTATCATATCTGGTAATTTGACTGCAAAATACACTGATGGTAACGATGGATTATAATGATTATCTAAAGCAAATATTCTATAATAAATAACATGTTGCTGTCTTTTTAGGTCTACTGTATCAGTAAATTCACTTACGAGTGTATCCCCTGGTATCACACGCAAGGCATCTCTTGTGGTGTCATAAGTGCTAAATATCCTGTAACCCACTAAATCTGGCTCAGTATTCATCTCCCATACTAAACTTACTATACCGTTGGTGTCACACTTCCCGCTTACAAATACAGGCTGTGCTGGAGGAATAGAATCTAGTAGTAAATGTGCTTTCATAATAGAGTTAACAGAGTCACCCGATGCCCCGTAAGCGGTCACTACATAATAGTTGGCACTTGACTTTGATGATTTATCAAAATAGGTTAAATTTTTATTCGAAATCATTTTATCATTCACCTTTAGGTAAGGACCAGATCCTTTAGCGGCTCTAAATACCGAATACCCTTTAATATAAGATTCGTCTTCGGCTTCTACCCTCCACTCAAGCTCTATATCACTTGTACCAGGCATTTCTGTAGTACTTACAATTTGAGGAGATGACTCTAATAGGTACATGGCCTTTACTTCTACTGGTTCAGAAAACCCTCCTTCTTCGGCAAAGAAATTTACTCCATAGATTTTATAATAATACGTTTTATCATACTCAGGAATCGAATCTACATAAAATGTGTAGTTAGGTGTAATATTGTTCTCGACACTTCCTGTATAAGGAATGTCATTCAACTTTGTATAGCCATTGTTCTTTTTTGTAGAGCGGTATATATTATAATAAGGGTAATCCTTTTGTTTATTATTATACCAAGACAAATGAACTGCTTTCGGAAATAATTTTGGTACGAGTCCCATTATCTTTGGAGATGGTTTTTCTTTCAGCCCATTTACAAAATGATAAGATGTAAAAGCTGATTCACCTATCAATTCTATTTTATAAATGTATTTTTTACCTTTTACCGCTGTCTCATCTACATAATAAAGCCCAATTGCTTCCGCCACTTTATTATCTCCCACTGCTGCCACAAGCCCTATAAAATAAAGCATATCATCTTGACGCTGTTGATCAGCTGCTTCACCAGGCGTTGATTGTACTTTTCTATTGACAATTTCATCAGCTCCACTTACGAAAATTTCCGCTACAATTATAGAGGTATCTTTTGCATACTCTTTTTCAAATTCATCATAAGACCAATACTTAATCTCCTGAGTATTTACTTTTGTATAAGCCCCTAATTTTTCTCCACCACTTGGTGTTTTCACTGCTTCTGCACGGTATATATTATACCCTTTTTTAAACCCCTCAAAAAAGATATCCGCTGTTGCGGGAAACCATTTTAGACGCAAACCCTCTCCTTCTTGGTAATCGCTTACCAATGTAATTGTATCTGTCTGTGCAAAAGAAAAACTTACTGAAACACAAAAGAATAATAATGTATATACTCTTAACATCTTAACTTCCTATTTTTATATCTTTATCTAAATCAATTATCAAGCGTTGAGTGGACACTGGCACATCCTCTCCTGGTAAATAATACCCTACTGGTAAAACAATTTCTCCTTTTGGTATTGTAATGTCCTTGAGGTCATCACTGCTACAACCCCCACCTAATAAACATTCCATATTTAGAATATCTAACGACGAGTTTACATCATCAAAGGCAGAAGAAAATATTTGAACATTATCTTTTATACTATTATTAAAGCTAAAAGAAGAAAGTCCATCCTTTATACTATTTGCATTGTCCGCTAACTCATTAAACTGATCATTGTGATAATCAATCTTACCAAAATGAATTAATGGGTCAGTTACTAATATATGCTCACGTTCATAACCAGCAATTTCGGAGAGAGATAATGCCTCGTACTGAGCTGTGTTTTTCAGTCCCGATAAATCAATTTTGAACCCACCCTGAAATGCCTCCGTAATGGACGAATTATACACTGCTATTTTTTCTTTGAACGTAGCGTATTCACTTGTGTAGAATGTATAAGAAATAATTACTGAATCTTCATATCCCATATCCATTGCACCTACTGTGGAAGTACCAGTGGTAGTACTAGAAGATGTAGTACCTGTAGGTATAGGCGATTTAATAATCTTAAATGTATATTTTTTACCTAAATCCAAACGAGATACTGGTAAATCAAATTTGAAATTATGTTCCATATATTGATCAGAATACGTGATTTTATTTGTTCTATCAATTTCATTATTCCCATCATAAAATGCTGCAATGTATTCATAATCAGGGTGAAGTTTTACAGACTTATTGGGTAACACCGCAAACCTCACAAAACCTTGAGTAGAAACATCTTTATAGAAATTAGTCATCCCAGGTAACGGGTATGCATAGTAAATATCATTATTAGGGATTTTATCTGGTTCTACTCCAGTCTTAAACACAACAGTATCGGCCTCTATTGCATCATACATTGTTGACCAATTACTCCCATTTTTCTTTTGAGTCTGCACATTTACAATTACTGTGATTTCACTATTCTCTGGTAAAACTCTTAAAGGTGTTAGCACTAATTCTTTAAAACTCTCCGCCATTTCATACATCACTTCAATTTCATTGCCTTCAGCATCAAACACAGAAATGGTAGATTCGTCTACATGACCCCTATAAGTTTCATTCGATTTACCCCTTGCTAAGGTATAGTGAAAGCCATCTATTTCTTCAGAAAAAGAAACACGTATAACAGAACTTACAGCTACCTCTTCCTGATCATCTGTAGGTATAATCCTATCTATAAAGTAAATATCGCTTACCTGAGATACTACATCACACTTATCACCAAGTTTTATTTTAAAATGAGCCGTGAAATTTTTCTTAAGAATTTTAATTCCAGCTGCTACCTCTCCCTGTATGTATGTAGGACGTGGGAATTGAGCAAAAACATATGCCTTTACCCATAACGAGAATAATCGTTTACTTTTATCTCCAAACAACCTACAATCCCACTTCACCTTCACATCTGCACCACCATAAAAATATGCTTGTCCCGTAGCGTACCAATTATTAATCCCTCTCTCTCCAAAACCTCCACAATTAATTGGTTTTGATGACTTGGATAAAAGTATATCAAAACCTGTTAAGATACTATAGTCAAGCCCTGCTTTAAGACGGCAAAAACCTAAAGGCACATAAGCATCTCCTTTTGCTTCAAACCGAGTACCGAAAGAAATACCTCCACCTGTACCTAATAATGAGTAGTCAATTGTTATTGTAGGTTTTATTTGATCTGGCATAGGTGCAATAGCGGGGTCTGGCAAAAGACTCCCCATACACAAGTAAGATTCTATGCTTGCTAAATTCACTACTCTTAAACCAATACGGTCTCCTTTATTTGGCTTACCAAAGTACACATACCAGTCTGATGGAGAAGAATAAAACGAAATCCTACCTGCTTTACCTTTTTTACCTGTCCCTTTTATTACTGACATATTTACGAAAACGTCAAAATCACCTACTAATGTTTTATTAGGAAAATCATACTCTACATACCAGTTGGCTGCTAATTTACCTGCTGGAGGTGGTGATTTATCCATTTCCACTTTTTTGTCTTCACCTTTCTTAGGTGTTTTTCCTTCTGTATCTTTTTCTATCTCTTCAAAACTTGGCTCTTTATATGCTCCATTAAGGAAACTTACACCTCCCCAAGTTGCGATTCTCTTCAAACCTTGCCCACTATTTTTTCCTATAAAAAATTCTAACCCAAAATTAATATTACCATTAAAGGCACTACCTCCTCCTGCATCTATAATACCAATTCCTGCCATTAATCCCATCACACCATTATAAGGCTTAAAGGTTCTCCCAGATGCCGTAGAGCATAAAGGTTTAGCCTCAGTACTCCCTACAACACCCTTACTCATCTCCATATTATAATACAAACCTCCCATAAATGAATTTAGCTTCACCCCTGGAAAAAATGGAATCCCTGGGAATTTCGCTTGAGCATCAAAAAACCAATAGCGATACTCTGTAGCCGAAGTCCTTTCTGAGGCAATTTCAGTACCTGCTATAATTGCGGCTTCCATTTTCTCACTAGCCAATAATGAAACCCCTTCATCATCCATCGCTTTCCCAAAAATAGCTGAAGCTTTCACTTCTATTTTTTTAATGATCTTAATTTCTAAATGACCACAGTAGCCTTTGTAATAAACTGGATCATCATTAAACATGGCAAGGTGTCCTTTCATAGAGAAGCTTCCTTGATCTACTTCAATCGAAATCTCGTTTAACTGAAAATCATCATATCCCCAACGTTTTGTTGATGGGTTTCTTTTAGCCCAAACCGTAAAATCTGCTTTCCCGCCAAATCCATTCCCACTCTTTTCTCCATTACCAGAAGATTTCTGAAGCTTTACATCTAAGCCTAACCTTAAGCCCATTCTCTGACCACCAGACTCAGTTTTTATCTCAGCCTTAATAATAGAAATAGGCAATTTTGCTAATTTAGAGTTATACCATTTTAACTATAAGACAAGTCATTTATCCTGTTTGTTTTTACACTCTCTTCGTTAAAATAATTTACCGTAACCAGTTATGCTAAATCATTTTTCCTCGATATTGCAAAAAACAATTCAATCTAAATTAGACTCATATTATAGTTAAACTGGTATTACTCGTTAAATCTACCTCAGCTCCTCCTCCTATGAAGGATACATAAGGTGTTTTACTCCCTATTGCAAAACCATTAAACACAAGACTTATCTTTCCTGCGGATTTTGTATCTGTATCTGTTGTTTTTTTCTTCTTCTTTTTAGGCGATACTACAAGTTTTCCATCTAAAATCACTTCTGGAAAAAACTGATTGTTTTTATACTCTAAATTAAATTGACTTTTATTGATGTCTAGCTGAGCAACACCAAAGGCTTCTGCATGTAATTTTTTATTAATTGTAGCATTCGCATAACCATAATATTGCACTCCACTACCCTCTTCTGCACTTTTAGTAATCGTAATCCCATATTCTACCGTAGAAGTTTCTTTACAAATCGGAAAAGACATCTCACCGTATAACCCTGCTCTCGACAAACTAGAGGCTATAATATTAAGCCGAAGGGAATCTATTTGATATTTGAACCCTTTTAAATCTCCCTTAACAATAGGAGTGTTTTTAGATGCCGATATAGCCCGTGTCAATGACGTAACACCATACTCATCTACAATGAAATGTTTAGATTCTATCACTACGGTCTCTTCTACTTTTCTTGTACCATCTTTTTTCTCCGCTCTCTTTTTAGAATCATCTCCAGACCCCTCTATAAATTTGGTGGGTATTGTAATAAAAATCTTAGACGCGTAAACTCCTTGCCACAAAGCAGAACCATAAATAGATTCATCCAATCCTGGATCTTTTATCTTTAATGTATCTATGTACCATTGCGGTAAGTTAAAAGAAGGTGCGTTACGCAAATCGCTCTTATCTAGGGTGAGATCTGGAATATCGCAAACAAAGCCGGGCAACCCCTTAAACTCTACTGCAGGAATCCTATCAAACTTAACAATCATATTCTCAAGGCGATCTGCATTAACAAAAAAGTCCAATGAAAGTGGTTTTTTCTCATCATGAGTCAAAACAGTTTTAGAATCAAAGTTTAGCCTACCGTTAATGAATAATTCTTTAAACCCATTACAATTAAATGTAACGTAAGAATTTTCATCATTTTTATCGTCCATTCCTTTAAACGTAACATCAAATCCTTCCCCTACCTTTACGTCAATAGTCTTAAGAAGATACAAATTCAAATCTCCTAAAATCTTACCTGAAGAACTCAAAGGGACTTTGTCTGCCAAGAAATATAAATATTTATTTTCCCCTCTAGGTATTTTCATAAAAATCTCTGCATACATCCCCGCTATAGGGTCTAAACCTACACCATTTACCACAATAGCGTAATCTTCATTACCACCAACAGGCAATACTGCATAAGGAAATTTTAATTCGAAGCCATCTACTAATGTTTTGTAAGCTCCCGAGTCTTTTACCTTTTTAAAAGCTGCGTCTATCTCTGCTACTTTGGCTTGAGCATTCTGAACAAGATTCTGAGCATTCTTCATCCCTTTAACCACCTTAATTACAGCTCCTTGCTGAGAGAACGTAGTTAAACTAAAAAACAAGAAGAAAATTGTAGTACAAAGGCTTAGTAGATTCTTTTTCATAGTTTGTCTTAAAAACTTACACATAGGAAACAAAACTACAAAAACTTATCTTGTTTCTTAATAAATCACCTAAGCTATTACAAGCAATTACAAAAAAAATGAACTAATTTTATTATAAATACGTTAAGCTTAACGAGAGTAAAAAGATACTCTTATATTTACATATTAACTCAACAAAAACAAAATTATGAAAAAGATATTAATCGCTGCGAGTATTATTTGTGTATCATTGTTATCATCTTGTGGTGATTGCTGTAAAGACGGTAAAGGTGACTGCTGTAAAGACAAAACAGAATGTACTGCAGAAGAAAAAGAAAAATGCGAAAAAGAAGGTAAAAAATGTTGCCACAAAGAAGAAGAAAAACATGAATGTGCTCCAGATTGTAAAAAAGCATGCTGCAATAAAGACGCAAAAACTGACACAGAAGTAGAAACTCATGAAGTAGAATCAGCTGAATAACATCAATTTCTGTTAAGACAAAAAAGCCGTTTCACATAATGTAAAACGGCTTTTTTAATGTCATAATTATTTAAAAATTAGTATCTTCTTCGACCGCCGCTTCCGCCGCCACCGCTTCTTCGACCACCGCCGCCATTTCCGCCACGATACCCGCCACCGCCTCTACGACCACCGCCACTTGGTCTATCTCCTGACTCTTCTACTCTAATAGAGCGTCCGTCTAACTCTTCTCCGCTCAAGCCTTTTACAACTCCTCCAGCTTGTTCTTTTTTCACTTCAAAGAAAGAGAAAGAATCCTTCATGTCTATTCTTCCGATATCGGCACCTTTGGCAGATGTATTGTCACAAACAAAGCGTAGTATTCCGCCTTTATCCATTTTATCTTTTTCACCTACATTGATAAAGAATCTAGTATACTCCCCATCTCTATCTCTACTGCCTCTATCTCTTCTACCACCAGAACCTCTATCTCCACCTCTACCTTCAGCGGTATTAATATCTTCTTTTAATTCTGAATTTTTGAAAATCTTTTCTAAAGAAATCATCAAAGCACGCTTTACAGCTGTTACTGTATCCATACCTTCCAAGTCAGCCTCAATACTTTCGTAAAAAGCATCTACTTTAGGATCAATATCTTTCATTTCTAAGAAATCGGTTTTCCACTTGTCCATAGCTACAGTGAAATACGTATCTGCATTAGGCACTTCTATTTTCTTAAAGTCAATAGATAAATACTTTCCTAAATCTCTAAGAGAACGTGTTTCTCTATCAGAAATCAACGCTAAAGAAATACCTGTTTTACCAGCTCTGGCAGTACGACCACTTCTGTGTGTATAATATTCACGCTCATCTGGTAAGTTCAAGTGAAATACGTGAGTAATATCGTCTACATCTATTCCTCTAGCCGCTACATCAGTTGCTACCAAAAACTTAATCCTACGCTTTCTGAACTTACCCATCATCGTGTCTCGCTGAGCTTGAGACATATCACCGTTTAAAGCTCCTGCATTAAACCCATCACCCATCAACCTGTCAGACACATCTTGTGTTTCGGCTTTAGTTCGACAAAAAATAACACCAAAAGCATCAGGTTCAATACTCAATATCCTACGTAAAGCTTCGTATTTATGTGCTCGCTTAACAACTAAGTATTGATGTTCAATGTTTTTATTTGTTACATCAGTTCTATCCACCTCTATATTTAGTGGATTATCCATATATCCGCCAACTATTTGTTTAATAGCTCTAGGCATTGTTGCCGAAAATAACCAAATCTTACGATCTCCATCTGTATGGGATAATATAGTATCTATATCATCTTTAAAACCCATGCTTAGCATCTCATCAGCCTCATCCAATACTACGTATTGTGCTTCTGACAAATCTACTACCCTACGCTTAATCAAATCAAGTAACCTACCTGGAGTACCTACTAATACGTGCACCCCTTTTTTGATACTTTTAATTTGATCCATTATACTGGCTCCACCATACACCACTTCTACACGTAGCTTACGGTTTTGAGATGCGTAATCAGCAAAGTTAGACTTAATCTGCGTAGCTAATTCACGTGTAGGTGCAACTACTACTGCTTGTATCTTTTTTGAAGAGACATCAACTTTACTCAACAAAGGTAAGCCAAAAGCAGCAGTTTTACCTGTACCTGTTTGTGCCAACACTACCGCATCTTGATGTGACTCCATTAAGGCTGGAATTGCCTTTTCTTGTACGGATGTTGGATTTTCGAAGCCCATCTTTTCGATGCCTTCTAACACAAAATCACTTAACCCTAGTTCTCTAAAATTCATATCTTTTTCATTCAAGTGGGCAAAGGTACAAAAAACTATACACTTATAAAACTTGTATAAGTAATTGAACTTTTCACCCGTTTAATATTAAGCTAATATAGACAGACTCAACAAGTCATCTAAATAAAAAAGTCCTGCATTTACATACAGGACTCAAACTTTAACTTAAAAATTAATCTATTTTTTTTGTGCTTTTGTTACAACACCTTCTTTTTCTAGGTAGCTATAAAAAGCTCCTTCATAATCCGTTACTTCAGGTGCTAAACTCGCTGCTCGGTATAAGTGAGAGCTTGCGTAACTTACCAAACCATGCTCAGCAAAAAAAGAGGCTAAAACCATATTGTCCAAAGGTGAGTTAAGATCCAACTCTGCCACTAGCTTGTTATACTCCGCTAAAACTTTTTTAGCTTTAGTAGCTTCCACCAAGTGTACCTGTGTAGCTTTTTTGATAAGAGACTCTCCTTTGTCTGATAAAGGGTCAAACAAGTTTGCTACAATTAATTCATCTGCTCCAGGCAAAGTCACCTTAGTTAAGTCTAGCACAGCACTACTATTCTTTCCAGTACTTTTTACTAACGTCTCATCAAATAGGTTAACAATTCTTAATTCTACTCGATCATTTGCTGATTTCCCTTTTACTGACCAAGCTATTGTTAACGGGATTTCTTTTATTACCTCAATAGTGTCTTGAGTTAATAAATCATATCCTACACCCCTATCTACCGATCCAGTAGCATTGTATTTATACTTAGCGCCTTCTGATCCATTCATATTGGTAGCAAAACGAGTATAACGCTCTGCATATGAAGAAGAACTTGTTTTCAACTTTCCTTCTAAACTTGCAACAGAATACTCTCCAGCAGTACGCAATTCAATAGTTTTACCTGTTTTGTGCATCAGACCGATATAACCACCCGCTACAACTTTAATAGAGTTACCTTTATACACTTTAGACCCCGTAGATAAAGTATTCCAATTCGTACCCTTTTTTACTTGATTGGATCCCTTATTCGCAAGAATACTAAACACATGACTTTGAGAGAATCCCAATGAAGTCATCATTAATGCGACAAGAATTATATGTAACTTTTTCATCTTTCTATTAGTTATAATATTTATTTACTAGAACACCGGCAAACACTGTGCCGAAAATCAAATCTATTCATATTCTTCAATGTTTTTTGAGAAGAATTTTCGATAAACGTTTTTAATGACTCCGTAATAAATTTCTAAGAAATCGCCTGCCAATAAAATGCAACCAAAATATAATGCACCAAACCTAAACTCAAAATTAGTGTACTCAAAAATCAAACCAATCAACAATAATATAAAAAGAGTATACCCAAAACTCAATATCTTAGACACACCATCGTACCAAATTTTATAACTATTATATAACGGTCTAAAATTAACAAAAGTCAACCAAACAGCAAACACTCCCAACAAATGCACCAACCAATTAGGCGTTTCATCAATATAATTTCCTTCTAAAATCATCGAAATGATATTAGCATAAGTCACCACCCCAAACATATCCCTATCTCTAGTTCCAATATACTTATTATTAAGAGGTGTATAGAACTTATCCTCTCCCATTGCTTTATAAAGAGGATCTCCCAAAAAACCAAAAAGCACAATCTTACCTTTCACCATAAAGGTATCCACCAAACCATTAAATACATCTGGATAATCAAAAGCTAAGTAATGCTGTTTATTCGACAGAGGAGTATAGTTCGCTAAATAACCATACTTTTCGTAATGAAAAGGGATGTAAATATTTCCAAAATAATTAATCCGTTCAGAAGCTCTATTTCTTTTCATCAGCCTTTCTAAGCTAGTAGAATCGTATAACTCACAAATTTTTGTAGCAAAAAATGGCTCTACCCTTTGTTCTTTCTTAACATTAAAAAAAGGAGTAAACATTCTTAACACTTCTGTATGGTGTTCTCCACTTTTACTTTTAATATCCATTGTGGCACAACCAGTATGAGCTCTTTTAAGAAACATTGGATGGCTATACACTAAGGAATCAACGGTATTAGTTTCATTATCATAATTTCTCCCTTCAGACACCAACACCAAATTATCTACTTTAGCCAAGGCCACTGCTAATAACGAATCCTGAAAAGGATCCTTAGGCTCTCTAAAAAACGCATCGACTCCAATTACTTTAGGTCCCATTCCATTAATAATCTCAACCAAGCCAGACATCGCCCCTCTTGGTACATTTCCTGCATTCCCTACATTAATGATTACTACATCTGGGCTTTGCATCACAACAGGGGAACCGTCTTCTGAAAATTGCAAACGAAAACTTTCATTTTTATTCATACGAGAAAAAGCAACATCAGTCAATTCCACATCAGCAAAAGCATCTCCCAAAGGATCTAATATCTTAACATAACTAGCCAACCAACCAATACTGGCAAACATCACAAAAACTAAAAGAGTCACAAACACATTGTCACGATGGAGTAGATTTTCCTTCGTCCAACACATCTTAACGTGGTAATTATAATAAAGTCGAAAAGGATAAAATAAAATCCTAAAAAATTGTTTTATTATACTTAATAGTATTTTCATTTACCTATATAAAATTAAACCTCCAAGCCAAATATATTTATAACTTTGCACAAAACACATCTTTCTTTATAATTTTATGAAAGTAAAAATAGGATACATACAATTAGCTGCGTCTACAAATCAAGAAGAAAACTTTCTACGAACAGTAGACAAAATCGAAAAACTCGCACAAAAAGGGACTCAAATCATTTGTACACAAGAACTTTTCTTGTCTCCCTATTTTTGTAACGAAGAAAGTAAAAAACACTTTGACCTTGCTAAACCTATCCCTAACCAAGAAACAAACATACTTGCTAAGCTCGCCAAAGAGCTAAACATTGTTATTATAGCTTCTTTTTTTGAGAAAACAGATGACCAAAAGCATTATAATACCACCATACTATTTGACACCGAAGGTAAAACCAACAAATACAGAAAAACCCACATCCCTTACGACCCAGACTATTATGAAAAATATTATTTTGAAAAGGGGGATTTAGGCTATCAAGTATTTAACACTAAACATGGTAAAATAGCTCCACTCATCTGTTTTGACCAATGGTTTCCAGAAGCAGCTAGAGCAGTGGCGTTAAAAGGAGCTCAACTCATTGTCTACCCTACCGCTATCGGTTGGGATAAAAATGACACAATCGAAACTCAAAAAGAAGAGTTGTCAGCTTGGAAAACCATCCAACAAGCTCATGCTATTGCAAACGGCGTATATATAATGAGCGTAAACAGGGTAGGAAATGAAAAAAACACACAGTTTTGGGGAAATTCTTTTATTTCTAACCCTTTCGGAAAAATAGTACAGCAAGCTAGAGAAACAGAAGAAGTCAACTTTTATGAAATAGATTATGAAAAAATCTCTACATACCGAAAAACATGGGCATTCCTAAGAGACAGAAGACCTGAAACTTATAACTCTATAAGCCAAACAGATAATGATGACTTATAGACTCCCCGCCGAATGGGAAAAACATGAATCCACTTGGCTATCTTGGCCGTACAATCTTGATACATGGCATCACGACAGCCATATACAAGCTCAAATCAGCTTTCTTAAATTCATTAAAATTATCCAAAAAGGAGAAACCATTAACCTCATTGTTAATGATTTAGAAACAAGGGATAAAGTATTAAACCTTGCGTCTCAACAAGATATTTCTTTACACAACACTATATTTCATTACCAAGAAACGAATGATGCTTGGATAAGAGATTATGGACCAGATTTCCTTATCGGAGATACAACGACAAAAACATTAAACTGGCAATACAATGCTTGGGGAAACAAATATCCCTACACAAAAGACAATAAAATATCTCAGTATATTAGTAATCAAAACCCACAATTCCAATCCAAAAACATTGATTTTGTACTAGAAGGTGGTTCTTTTGAGGCTAATGGGAATGGGCTTTTGATCACAACAGAATCTTGCCTCTTACACCCTACCCGAAACCCGAAATACACTAAAGCACAGATAGAAAAAATATTAAAAAAAGAGTTTTACCAAGATGAAATTATTTGGCTCAAAAACGGTATCGCTGGAGATGACACAGACGGTCATATAGATGACTTTGCAAGGTTTATTAGTCAAAACACCATCCTAATCGCAAGTGAAAAAAGAAAAGAAAACATTAATCACCCCCCGATAACAGAAAACATCAATCTCTTAAAAAAAATAAATCAAAACAGAAAAAACAAACTCAATATCATAGAAATTCCAATGCCACACAACCACATTTTTTTCAAAGAGGAGCTATTACCTGCAAGTTATTTGAATTTCTACATTTGTAATCACGCCGTAATTGTCCCCATATTTAACGATCCCAATGACCAAGTGGCAATCAATATTATCGCTTCACAAATCAACAGGCTGGTAATCGGAGTCAATGCACGAGAGATTATCGTAGGACTTGGTGCTTTTCATTGTTTAAGTAAACACGAAATCAATCATAAAACCATAAAAAGGATTTCCACGAAGACATATCCGTCTACTGACGGATCCTTAACACAACCCTATTCAAAATGGGGATAATAAAACATTATCTTTTTTTCCTTTCTTCCATTTTTTCACGAAAATTGAAAGATTAAAATAAAGAAATTATGAAACAATACCTCGACTTAGCAAAACACATCATGGAAAACGGTACAGATAAATCTGACCGAACAGGAACAGGTACACGTAGTATATTTGGACATCAAATACGTTTTGATTTAAGTAAAGGATTCCCTTGTTTGACTACAAAAAAGCTACACCTTCGCTCAATTATTCACGAATTACTTTGGTTCATTTCTGGTGACACCAACATCAAGTACCTAAAAGAAAACAAAGTATCTATCTGGGACGATTGGGCGGATGAAAATGGTGAATTAGGTCCTGTATACGGTTATCAGTGGCGATCATGGCCTAACCCTGACGGCTCATCTACCGATCAGATCACAAAAATAATTGAGCAAATCAAAACCAACCCAGACTCTCGCCGCCTAATGGTAAGTGCTTGGAACGTTTCTTTTGTAGACCAAATGGCTTTACCACCTTGTCACTCTTTATTTCAGTTTTATGTAGCAGATGGAAAGTTATCTTGCCAACTATACCAACGTAGTGCAGACGTGTTTTTAGGAGTACCTTTTAATATTGCTTCTTACGCCCTACTTACCATGATGATGGCACAGGTTTGTGGACTAGAAGCTGGAGATTTTGTTCATACATTTGGTGATACTCACATCTACTCTAATCACTTTGAGCAAATAGAACTACAACTCTCTCGTGACATGAGACCTTTACCTACAATGAAAATCAATCCCAATATAAAATCTTTATTTGACTTCAAATATGAAGATTTTGAATTGGTAGACTATAACCCGCACCCACATATTAAAGGAAAAGTAGCAGTGTAAACACCAATCTCACATTCAATTAGAATTGATTTAAACCTCCCCTTTAAAGACAAAAGTTGCAGGACCAATTAAATACACATTAGTAAAGCTATCATTATGCTCATCAAAGCTTACGGACAACTCGCCACCAACTACATCAATAGTAACTGGTGAACTTATACCTTCCCTAAGATAAGTACTTAAAGCACAAGCTGTAACTCCAGTACCGCAGGACAAAGTCTCGTCCTCAACTCCTCGTTCAAAAGTTCTCACCGAGATTTTATTTTTACTCACTAGCTCTACAAAATTAACATTTGTACCTGCTGGAGCATATTGCTCACTATGGCGAATATTAGCACCTTCGGTAACAACGTCTAATTGCTTTACATCATCCACAAAAGCTACGTGATGCGGACTTCCCGTATCCATAAAGTAAGTATCATCTACATTTTGATATACTGCTATATCAATCATATGTAAATGTATTTTACCTTCTTTCAAAAATGCCGTGTGCCCCCCATCTACTGCGATAAATTTAGCTTCATCGGCTATAACTCCTATATCATGAGCAAACTGCACTAGACAACGCCCACCATTACCACACATAGACCCTTCTTTGCCATCAGCATTGAAGTATATCATCCTAAAGTCGTACCCTTCGGCATTGCGAAGCAACATCAGTCCATCTGCTCCAATTCCAAACTTACGGTCACATAAGCGAGAGATTAGGCTTACATCATTTACATCAAAGGATTCAGTTCTATCATCAATAATAACAAAATCGTTTCCTGTGCCTTGATATTTTGAGAATTTCAAATTCATCTTCTTGTAAGATAATTAATCTTTTTACAATTACGGTTTTCTGTAAACAAAAAAAGCCGACAATATTGTCAGCTTTTCTTTTTATAGTCAAACGTTGTACTAACGTCTTTTTTCTCTTACTCTTGCCGATTTACCCATTCTGTCACGTAAATAGAACAATCTTGCTCTTCTTACTCTACCTTGTCTTACTACATCAATTTTAGCAATATTAGGTGCCACTAAATGAAAGATTCTTTCTACCGCTACACCTTGAGTTACTTTTCTTAAAGTAAAAGTCTCACCATTGGTGTTAGGATTTCTTTTTTGGATAACAGTACCTTGAAACTGCTGTACACGTTCTTTTTCTCCCTCTTTAATTTTGAGGTGAAGGTTAAGTGTATCACCAACATTAAATTTAGGAAGATCAGCTCTTGCGTCTTTATATTCCTCTTGTACTAGCTTTATAAGTTCGTTATTCATAATCTCGTTATTTCAAAAACAGAATGCAAATATAAGTATATTTTGCTAATCAAGAAATCAAAAGAGAGAAATTTTACATTCTTTTGAAAAAAAAACTTTTTTTGAGAAATAGAGCCACGAAGTGGCTGGCTTAAGGACAGAAGTGGCATCCTTTTTTGTGTGTTTTTGTTCTGTGTTTCGACAAGCTCAATATGACACAAAAACACAAAAAAAAGATATAGCAAATGGCCTGACCTTTGAGCGGAATAGCGAAAAAGGGAAGCCCCTAATTTTATTTGTCTTCCAATAGGTCTGGTCGTCTTTCTTTGGTTCTCTGCAAAGACTGATCAAATCGCCACTCTTCAATTTTTTTTTCGTGTCCGCTTAGCAATATATCCGGCACTTTCATCCCTTTGTAATCCGAAGGGCGAGTATACACGGGAGGTGCTAGTAGGCCGTCTTGAAAAGAATCGGTAAGAGCCGAAGTCTCATCCCCTAAAACATTGGGCAATAGTCGCACAATAGCATCTGTAAAGACACAAGCGGCGAGTTCTCCTCCACTCAGCACATAATCACCTATTGTGATTTCGTGAGTAATAAAGTGATCTCTTACCCTTTGGTCAACTCCTTTATAATGCCCACAAAGAATGATTATGTTTTCAAAAAGTGCAAAACCATTTGCTTTGTTTTGCGACAGGGATTCACCGTCTGGAGTCATGTAAATAACCGCATCATAGTTTCTTTCTTCTTGTAGTTTGTTAATGATTTTTTCTATCGGTTCTATCATCAACACCATTCCTGCTCCACCACCAAATACGTAATCGTCTATTTTACCATACTTATTGGTTGGATATTCTCTTAAGTCATGGGTATGAATTTCTACCAAGCCTTTGTCTTGTGCTCGCTTAATGATAGAATGAGAGAAAGCTCCTTCAAACAAGCCTGGCTGACAGGTAATTATATCAATTCTCATTTATTCTGACAGTTGTCTTAGTGTCAGATAAGCCATGAGACCCGCTCCTACTTCTAGTGCTGACTCGTCAATATCAAATGTAGGTGTGTGCAAGCCTGAGGTAATTCCTTTGGCTTCATTTCTAATGCCTAGGCGGTAAAAGTTAGCATCTACAACCTGTGTGTAGTACGAAAAGTCTTCGGCTGCCATCCACAAGTCTAGGTCTTCAACGTTTTCTTCTCCCATGTACTCAACTGCGTAGGCTCTCATCTTAGCAGCGAGTTCTGGCTCATTTTTCAAGAACGGGTAGCCTATTCGTATGTCTACATCGCATTCACCACCCATTGCTTGGGCTACTCCTTCTGCTATGGTTCTTATTTTTTTATGAGCTTCTTTTCTCCATTTTTCATCCATAGTCCGAAAAGTTCCTTCGATATGTACTTCGTTAGGAATTACATTAGTTGCTCCGTTTGCCTGTACTTTACCAAAAGAAAGTACAGTGGGTACTTTTGGAGAAGCGTTTCGGCTACTTACTTGCTGTAAGGCTACGATAATATGTGAGGCTAATAATACTGAATCTACTCCTAACTCAGGCATTGCTGCGTGTCCTCCTTTTCCTCTTATAGTAAGCATCACTTCATCGGCACTTGCCATGTACATACCAGAGCGGAAACCTACTTTTCCTGCGTCAATAAACGGCATTACGTGTTGCCCTACAATACTCTCTGGTCTTGGATTTTCTAAGACTCCTTCTTTTATCATTAAAGAAGCTCCTCCTGGTAATCTTTCTTCTCCTGGTTGAAATATCAGTTTTACAGTCCCTTCAAATTCATCTTTGAGGGCGGACATAATTCTGGTGGCTCCTAATAAAGATGCTGTATGAACATCATGTCCGCAAGCGTGCATCACTCCTTCATTTTGAGATTTATACGGGACATCATTCTCCTCTATAATCGGCAATGCATCCATATCTGCTCGTAAGGCTACTACTTTTTTTGTCGGATTTTTTCCTTTTATATAGGCTACTACACCTGTGTCTGCCATTTGCTCTACTTCCAAACCCATGTCTCTGAGTTGCTTAACTACATATTTAGAAGTTTCATACTCTTCAAAAGACAATTCGGGATGAGCGTGTAAATACCTGCGAATTGCTAATACTTCATTTTTATTTTCTTTTACTAATTGCTGTACTTTTGATTTTAGCATAATATGATTGGATGAAAAATATATTAATCTATTCTGTTGATTTTAATCAAATCTGGCACTAATAAAGCATTTTCAAAACCTTTTACTTGTTGGATGATATATAACAATTCATGTGCTCTTTCTTTAAGTAAATAATCACCTATTTTGACTCTAAAAAAAGGTTGGTCATACAAGTTATATACCATGGGGGATTTGCTATCTAACTCTTGAGATAAAACTGCTCTTATCTCACGCATTACACGCTCTGCTTTTGTTTTGTTATTGGTAGAAAATACCTGAACTCTATATCCTTTAAAAGCTTTTTTTGTTCTCGCTTTTTCGTAATGAATGGCTAGCTCTTTCACTTTTACTTCTACTTCTTTTTTAGATTCTGTTACCATTGGGAGTTTATCTAAATCAACGATTTCTATTGCCTCACCTTCTAACTCAACGATAGCGTCCGATATATCTATTTCTTTAGGCTCTACTTGAGGTCTAAGTGATGATAAATTTTCTTTCGGGCATTTTTGTGCTGAAGCACACCCCATTAAAAACAATGACAATGTAGTTAGTAAATATTTCATATCTATTTTATTAAATGCATATCACATCAATACACAGCGGTTAGCTGCTACGTCTTGCTCTACACTTTTGAATTTCACGCCTTCTTTTACTGCTCCGTCAAAATACCTAACGGATACTCTTTCGTTACGACCTGGCAATTTCTGTGCCTGAATTGGTTGTAGTTTTGGTCTTTCTTCTTCTTGGTTGTTATCACTAGTATTTCTCCCAGAGGCATCTGCTTTAGACTCTATTGTCTTTGCTCTTTGCTGAGGTGCTTCCGATATCTCTTCGCTACGGGGAGGAAGTTCTGCCTTTAGTAAAAATGAAGTTATTTCATTATTCAATTTAGCCAATAAGCCTTTAAATAAATTAAATCCTTCAAACTTATATTTCATTAATGGGTCTTTTTGTTCATAAGAGGCATTTCTGGATGATTGTTTTAAATCATCCATTGCTCGCAAATGATCTTTCCATTCATGGTCAATTAATCCCAGAACAGAACCTTTTTGAATTTCTAGTGCTAAGTTATCTCCTTCCGTCTCTACTATTCCTTTGAGAGGTGCTGTAATTCTTAATTGACGGTTACCTTCTACTAAAGAAAAAGCTACGTTTTCAATTGTATCACCTTGTTCTTTATGTAAACGCTTAAATACTGGATAGATGCTACCTTTCAATCCGTCTTTTTGGTCTTTGTACTTTTCAAGCACTTCTGTATAGAACATTTCTGACAAACTAGCTTCTTTTCCCTTTTCTAATTGCTCCTCTTTAAAGGAAGGTGCAAAACCAAATACTCCTACCGCATCAATTTGAAATTGTTGAAAGTTTTTATCTGATTGATATTGAAAGATTAAATCTTCACATACTTCATAAAATGAGTTCTCTACATCAAAATTCAATCTTTCCCCGTATAAGGCATGACGACGACGTTTGTAAACTACCTCACGTTGGGCATTCATTACATCATCATATTCCAATACTCTCTTTCTTTGTCCAAAGTTATTTTCTTCTACTTTTTTCTGAGCTCTTTCTATAGACTTACTTACCATCGAGTGCTGAATCACTTCTCCTTCTTCAAAGCCCATTCTGTCCATCATTTTAGAAATCCTTTCAGAACCAAACAAACGCATTAAGCTATCTTCAAGAGATACAAAAAATTGTGAAGAACCTGGGTCACCTTGACGACCAGCACGACCTCTCAACTGTCTGTCTACTCGCCTTGATTCGTGGCGTTCTGTACCAATAATTGCTAAACCTCCAGCAGACTTAGACTCTGGAGTCAATTTAATATCCGTACCCCTACCTGCCATATTAGTAGCGATTGTAACTGTGCCAGACTTACCTGCTTCGGCTACTACATCTGCTTCTTTTGCGTGTTGTTTGGCATTTAATACCTGATGAGATACTCCTCTCATTTTTAACATCCTACTAAACACTTCTGATGACTCTACAGATGTTGTACCAATCAAAATTGGTCTTCCTGCATCTCTCAATTTTACAGCTTCATCTATTACTGCGTTATATTTTTCTTTTACTGTTTTGTAAACTAAATCTTGTCGATCATCTCTTGATATGACCCTATTTGTAGGTATTACAACTACGTCTAATTTATAAATTTCCCAAAGCTCACCAGCTTCCGTTTCGGCAGTACCCGTCATACCTGCTAACTTGTGGTACATTCTAAAATAATTCTGCAAAGTAATAGTAGCATACGTTTGAGTAGCATCTTCGATATGGACTCCTTCTTTGGCTTCTAATGCTTGGTGTAAGCCATCAGAGTAACGGCGGCCTTCCATCGTACGTCCTGTTTGCTCATCTACAATTTTTACTTGGTTATCTACAACTAAGTAATCAACATCTTTCTCGAATAAAGCGTATGCTTTTAATAATTGATTGACTGAATGAATACGCTGAGCTTTTAAGCGATATTCTTCCATTAATTCGTCTTTCTTAGAAGATTTATCTTCTAAAGACATTGCCTCATTTTTCTCTATCGAGTCTAAAAGAACGCTAATGTCAGGCATAATGAAGAAGTTATCATCTTCCATACCTTTTGTCATCACATCAATACCTTTATTGGTAAGCTCTACACTGTTTTGTTTTTCATCAATTGTAAAGTATAATGGTGCATCTGCTTCAGGCATCAGTTTTTGGTTCTCACCTAAATAGATAGCTTCTGTTTTTTGTAAGGTCTGGCGCATTCCTTGACCACTTAAAAACTTAATCAGAGGTTTGTTTTTTGGCAATGCTCTAAACGCACGAAATAAGGCTAAGCCTCCATCTTTTTCATTTCCTTCTGCTAGAAGTCTTTTTGCTTCATTCAAGAAGCCATTTGCCATTTTCTTTTGCTCTTCTAATAACCTTGATACTCTAGGCTTTAGGTTATCAAACTCATGTTCATCTCCTCTTGGAATAGGTCCAGAAATAATTAATGGTGTACGAGCTTCATCTACTAAAACAGAATCCACCTCATCTACCATTGCATAATAATGTTTACGTTGCACCAATTCACTTGGATGGTGAGCCATATTATCTCTTAGGTAATCAAAGCCAAATTCATTATTTGTACCATAAGTAATATCTGCTTGGTATGCTGCTCTACGTTCTGGTGAGCTTGATCTATATTTGTCTATACAGTCCAATGTAAGTCCGTGGAACTCAAACAAAGGTGCCATCCACTCGGCATCACGTTTTGCCAAGTAATCATTTACCGTTACGATATGTACACCTTTTCCAGCTAAGGCATTAAGATAGGTTGGCAATGTTGCCACTAAAGTCTTCCCTTCTCCAGTTGCCATCTCTGCGATTTTACCTTGATGAAGGACTACGCCACCAATTAGCTGTACATCATAATGCACCATGTTCCAAATGACTTCTACACCTGCTGCATCCCATTTATTTGCCCAAACTGCTTTTCCGCCTGAAATAGTGACATTAGAGTTTTTTTCGGCGTAATCCTCATCATATTCTGTTGCAGTAACAGACAATTGCTCATTTTCGGATAAACGACGAGCCGTTTCTTTTACCACTGCAAAAGCCTGTGGTAATATATCACTTAAGACTTCTTCTATCTTAATGTTTTTTTGTTTTTCAAGAGCGTCTATTTTTTCAAAAACTCCTTCTTTTTCATGAATGCTTACATCTCCTTCTACTTTTTGTTTTAAAGATATCACCTCATCCTCTAAGTCTTTAAGATAATCAGCAACTTGAGTTTTGAATTGTGCTGTTTTAGCTCTTAACTCATCATCGGATATCGATTGAAGCTTTGCAAACTCTGCATTAATCTCTTTTACAATCGGCATCATTATCTTAATGTCTTTGTCCGATTTTGATCCAAAAATTTTTGAAATTCCTTTTACTATTGTATTAATCATTTTTCTTATTCTATTTTATATGATGCTCAGCATCTCTTATTCTTATTTTTCAATCAGCAATTTTATATCAAAAAGAGTACCTCTCTAATCAAACTGCCATAGTGTCATTTTTTTGTTATCATTTAGGGATATTCCTATAAAGAAGGACGTTCACAAAAACAAATATAAAGTTTGGCATCCATGCTCCTAGCCACAAAGGCAACCCCATTCCGCCTACCACACCTGTACCTAATTGTAATAATACATAATAAATAAATGCCAATGCAAAGCCTACAACTAAAGAACCTGCACTTCCATTTCTAGTTTTACGAGCTGCCACTAAGAACCCCATTACCGTTAATATAATAATTGCCATAGGGTATGCAGTACGCACATGATACTCTATCTCATAATCTTCCCACATCCCCAGCGATCTATCTTTTCTTCTCTTTACTTCCTTTTTCAGCTCTCCCAAAGTCATGTAAATTTGATCCCCTGTTACGTTTTGAAAATCTACTGGAAACAAATTAATTAGCGTGTCTTTTTTAGCATACTTTTTCAAGGTTTCTTTACCGTTATCATATGTACGCTCCCAATAAGGATGCAATTTCCATTTGCTAGTTACCGAATCCCAATCAATTCTATGGGTGCTTAGTTTACGTACTAGCTGTTTGTCTTTAAATTGTTCTAATGTAAAATGATACGCCGTACCTGAAGTGTGACGATATGTCTGTACATATGCATAAGTAGTGTCGTTAACATTAACATGAATATCATCTCCAACCGAATAATCCAAACCATCAAGATATTTTGTTTCAAATTCTAATCGTTTAATATTAGCTTTAGGAATCACCCATCCAACTCCATAAAAAATCAAACTTCCGACTAAAACACCACCCAATACAAATGGCACCATAATTCTCCACATATTCATCCCGCTACTCAACATTGCTATTATCTCGGTATGAGACGCCAGCCTATTTGCCACATATATAGTAGATATAAACACGAATAAGGGACTAATAATATTAGCCAAAAAAGGTATATAATACAGATAATAGTCTTTTAAAACATCCAGTAAAGATAATCCAGCATCATTAAAATCATCTGATTTTTCGGCGTAATCGACCACACAGATAACCAGCGTTAGTAGTAACATCACAAAAAAGAATGCTGCGATGTACTTTTTAAGCATATATATATCTAGCTTCTTCAACATACTTATAACCTAGTCATTAATTTTTTCACCATTATATCTTTCCATGGTGTAAATGTACCTTCTTTTATTTTCTCTCGTGCCTGATTCATTAGCCATAGATAAAACCTGAGATTGTGAATACTTGCTATTTGTAAAGCTAGCAACTCTTTGCTTACCATCAAATGCCTTAAATATGCTTTAGAATAAAAAGTATCTACGTACCCACCTATATTAGGGTCAATTGGAGAGAAGTCATCATCCCATTTTTTATTCCTAATATTAATTGTTCCCTCACTGGTAAAAAGCATTCCATTACGTGCATTTCTAGTAGGCATCACACAATCAAACATATCAATACCTAGAGCAATGCACTCTAATAAATTAGCAGGTGTACCCACTCCCATCAAGTAACGAGGTTTATCTTCTGGTAAAATACCACAAACTATATCAGTCATTTCATACAATTCTTCCGCAGGCTCTCCTACGGACAAACCTCCTATTGCATTAGCGGGTCTATCTGCTGTTGCGATTGCTTCCGCTGACCGAACTCTTAAATCTTTATATGTACTTCCTTGTACAATTGGCACCAAGGTCTGGTTGTAACCATATAATGGGTCTGTATTATCGAATCTATCACAACATCTTTTCAGCCACCTATGCGTCATTTTCATAGATGCTTTTGCATATTTATAATCGCAAGGATAAGGTGTACACTCATCAAAAGCCATAATAATATCCGCTCCTATTGTGCGTTGAATATCCATTACGCTTTCTGGTGTAAACAAATGTTTAGAACCGTCTATGTGAGACCTAAACGTCACTCCTTCCTCTTTAATCTTTCTTGTATTAGATAAAGAATACACTTGATATCCACCGCTATCTGTAAGGATTGGTTTATCCCAACCAATAAATTTATGTAAACCACCAGCAGCATGTAGAATATTCCTTCCAGGGCGAAGGTACAAATGATAAGTATTCCCCAATATGATTTGGGCCTCTACATCATTTTCCAATTCTCTCTGATGAACCCCTTTTACTGTACCCGCTGTACCTACGGGCATAAAAATAGGTGTTTGAATCACACCATGGTCTGTGTGAATTTCTCCTGTTCTAGCCTTAGACTGGCTATCCTTATTATGAATCTTAAATCTCATATCGAACAAAATTAGGTTTAATTCAGTAATTAATACTATTTTGTATTCAAAAAATATACACTTAATGCTTTTGCTTGCAATATACTCTATATTTATACTTTTTATCTGGGTTCAGATAGCTTATCATTTACTTTTTTATAAAAAAATAACAAAACCTCATATTAACTGCAAACAAAACTTCTCACCTTCTGTGTCTATTGTGATTGCTTTGCATAATGAAGAGAAACACCTAAAAAAACTTATATCGCTATTGTTGGCACAACAATACCCTACTTTTGAAATTATCCTTGTAAATGATAGATCTACAGATAATAGTTTATCTATAATTAAATTTTTTGACGATGAGCGACTTCAATACATCAACATCGAAAAAACTCCAAATCAATTGTCTCCAAAAAAATACGCTCTTACAACGGGTATAACAAAAGCTCAGCACGAATGGGTATTACTCACAGATGCTGATTGCTACCCTGCTTCTGATAGATGGATTGAGACAATGGTAGCCCAAATAAAAGAGAAGACTGAGATAGTCATTGGTGTCTCACCAAATAAAGGAAGTGATGTTTTTTCACATCAGTTCATTCAATACGAAACCTTTTATACTTTCCTTCAATACGCTACTGCTACTATTATGCGAAAAGCTTATATGGGTGTAGGGCGTAATTTAATGTACAAAAAAACATTGTTTCTAAAGCAGGGGTTTAAACCCTATGAAAAGATTTTAAGCGGAGATGATGATCTTTTTGTCAACCTACATGCTACGCCTATCAATACCGAAATAAGTCTCTCACCAAATGCTTACACATACACCTATCCCAAAGACGATTGGAAAAGTTATTTTAAACAAAAAAAACGCCACAACTCAGTAGGAAGACACTACCGAATTTCCTCAAAGCTATACACTGGACTATTCTATTTTTCTTTTGGATTATCTTTTTTAGGACTCGGATTATTGTTTTATGAACAAAATCTATATTTTACTATTTCTTTTCTTCTGATGATAATTGTCAAATATGCGACTTTTATACAAATAAGTAAGAGACAATACTTCTCGATAAACATAGCTTATATTCTTCTTTTTGATTTCATGTATTTTTCATACCTTGCGTCCTCTACTTTCAGAATGGTTTGGAAGAATGAAATAGAATGGGGAAAGAAGTAAAAAAAGAATTTTCAGAAAAAGCAAAAAAAGATTTCGAATATATTCGTAGAGCAATCGAGAGTAATGATGAAAAAGCGTTTGCTATGCTAATGGTTCGTTACCGCAGGTCTGTTTATCATTTAGTTTATAAAATGATTCGTAATTCAGATGATGCTGAGGATCTAACTATCGAAGCTTTCGCTAAAGCTTTTAAAAACTTAGAGAAATTCAACCCTCAATATACTTTTAGTACTTGGTTGTTTAGAATTGCTACTAATCATTGTATTGATTTTATTCGAAAAAAGAAATTAAAAACTTTCAGTATTGACTCAGCTTACTCTGATGACAATGGAGATCGAGTAGCAATACAGATAAGAGACAACAATCTTGACCCTCAAGAGATTGCTATTAGAAAGCAAAAAATTGAAATCATCCAATTAATTGTAACAAAATTACCTCCTAAATATCAAAAATTAGTTAGTTTAAGATATTTCAATGAGCTATCTTACAATGAAATAGCCGAAGAGCTAGATGCCCCCCTTGGAACAGTCAAAGCACAATTACACCGAGCTAGAGAATTGTTACACGATATCATGAAAAAAGACCGTGATAAAATCTAAAGCTAATATTCTCCAAAAATATTTTCCTCAATTATCCGACTCACAGTTAGATTTATTTGCACAAGCAGAAAGGCTATACATAGAGTGGAATAGCAAAATCAACGTAGTTTCTAGGAAAGACATAGACCAGTTAATGGTGAGGCATATCCTACACGGGTTAGCTATTTCCAAAATAATTCAGTTTAAGCCTAAAGCTCAAGTACTTGACGTAGGTACTGGCGGTGGCTTTCCTGGTATCCCACTGGCCATTATGTTTCCTGAAACTCACTTTCATCTCGTAGACTCTATTGGTAAAAAAATAACTGTGGTAAAAGAAATTGCTAAAACACTCCAACTTAATAATGTAACTGCTGAGCAAATACGTGCTGAAAAAATTAAAGATAAATACGATTTTGTTGTCAGTAGAGCTGTTGCTAAGTTAGGTAATATTATCCCCTGGGTAAGGAACAACATTAAAAAAGAGTCTATGCATAAAATATCTAACGGACTTATCACCCTCAAAGGAGGTGATTTAGATGAAGAGATTAAAGCAATACAATACCCAACAACAATACTAGACTTAAACACATTGTTTGAAGAGGAGTTTTTTGAAACAAAAAAAATCACTTATACACGTATTAAGGCATAGTATTTGTTTAAAACACTACAAATAGTTTCAGATAAAATGAACTTTTTGAAACTATATTTTATTATAACAATGAATTATTAACTCAAAACAAATAAAATAGATATGGCAAAAGCAATACAAATAACAGATGCTAATTTTGAAGAAATCATAAAATCAGACCTACCTGTCCTAATCGATTTTTGGGCAGAATGGTGCGGACCCTGTAAAATGATTGGTCCTGTAGTAGAAGAACTTGCAGAAGATTTTGAAGGTAAAGCAGTAATAGGAAAAGTAAATGTAGACGAAAATCCAGAGACTTCCGCCAAATTTGGCATCAGAAGTATTCCTACTTTACTAATCATTAAAGGAGGAGAAATCGTAGACAAACAAATTGGTGCAGTACCTAAAAACGTATTAAGTCAAAAAATAGAAGCGCAGTTTTAAAACACTAAACAACCACTCAAAAAAGGTTATGAGTTAAACTTATAACCTTTTTTCATCCCTTTTTATAAGACATTCACAGAATAGCTCTTTTTATTTTCTGTTTTTTACACTTTTTTTATTATATTTAAGCATCATTTAGTCTTAAATATATCATGAAAAAAATCACATCAATTCTATTTGTCCTCACAGGGCTTCTCTCATTTTCACAAGTTTCAGTAGAGTTTACTACTTGGAAAAATGACGCAAACAGCACTTTCACCATTACACATGATGACTATGGTGATATTGGTGCACATGGCATAGAAGATTATGCAGATACAATCGCCTACAATAGCGGAATTCCCTTCACATTTGGAGCAATTATTAAACATTGTGATGATGCTGATTGGCTCAAAGCAAAACAAATGGTTGAACAACACGGACACGAATTAATGAACCATAGCTGGAATCACATCTGTGGAAGAGCCTCCGCAGGTGCTTGGTGTCAAGCTCATGGAGTATGGACAGCAGCAGACTTTGATGTAGAATTACTTGGTTCCACAAATGTAATTACTCAAAAAACAGGCTACAGACCTCGTTTTTTCATCTACCCATTTGATCAATTTGTATCATCTATGAATGAATACTTAATTGACACCCTAAACTACTTAGGCACTCGCACAGGACCATATGACCAAGGTAATAATGATGCAAACATTTCAACACCAGAATACCCTGGTTTTTATATCACTAAGCCTACAACTGATATTTCTGATATTACATCGTCTTTAGACGATGTTGTGCAAGCAGGTGGTTGGGGAATGAGAGAGTTTCACGGAGTCAATGACCCTTCTTGGGGAGTTGTATCAGAAACGGATTACCGAACTTTTATCAACGCTATGAAAACTTATGTAGATAATAATGAATTATGGGCTGCAACTGTATCTCAAGTAATCTCATACATCAAACAGCGTCAAATCTACACCCCCTCGGCATCATTCACTAATCAAATCATTAGTGTAGACTTTAGTAATTCTAATAATTTTAATATGGACGAATATCTCGGTGCTAGAACATACACCTCACCTGTAACGGTAAGAGTAGATGCTTCTAATCATCCAAATAATTATACAATTACACAAAATGGTGTAGAAATTACAGACTATATAAAAAATGGAAACATATACCTCATAAATATATATCCAGACAAAGGAAGTATCACCATGTCTGATGGCTGTCTTTTATGCATTACAGAACAACCTAAAGACACCCTTATCTCAATTGGTGAAGATATCACATTATCAATAACAGCAAATAGTCCCAACCCAATCACATACCAATGGTATAAAAATGGGACTATTATAACTGGTGAAACAAATAACACTATTACTATCACAAATGCCGTGAGCAGTAATAGTGGTAACTATACGGTAACCTTAACAACGAGTGAACAAACTGCCACCTCTAGTACTGCTACACTTATTGTAAATTCTTGCCCTCAATCAATCTGCGTGCTATCAGCATCTAGTGGCACTACAACAATCACAGAAGGAGAAAGTGTAAACTTCTCTGTAGTTGCGGAAGGAGTAAACTTGTTTTACCAATGGTATAAGGATGGGCAAGCTGTTGTTGGTGCGACCAATGCCTCGCTAAACTTTACTAGTGCTTCTTTTATAAATAAAGGGGCTTATTACGTAAAAATATCAAACAATGGATATTCAATAGATACATCAAACATAACACTGATAGTAAACGAATCTCCTAGCCAAATGGCTTATCCCAATGGTGTAAGGCACAGTATAGGTATTGGGACAACTACCATAGAAGCAGAAGATTTTGATATAGGTGGGGAAGGAATTGCTTATCATGATGCTACCCCTGGAAGAGAAGTAGACAACACTTATAGAAACGACACGGATGTAGAAATAGAAACTGGAGAATGGAGTGGAGTTAGCGTTGGTTATACTCAAGCGGGAGAATGGTTAGAATATTCCATAAACATACTTAATAATGGTGGCTACAACATATTCATTAATAACGCTTCAGATAATACTAATGGATTAATCTCAATTTACATTGATGAGACCTTAGTTATTCCCTCTACTTCTTTACCGAACACTTTTGGTTGGGCGACTTTCCAAAGCACTGATTTAGGGTTAGTTACTCTCACTAGTGGTATGCATATCATTAGAATGTTCATTAGTGGAAACAATATAGACAAACTTGAATTTGTATCTCAACCTATTACAGCTAGTGATGATACTGCTGATAAATTTACAATTGAGCTAGTACCTAACCCTACAGCTGGACAATTGGTTATTAACTCACATAACGGTGAGCAGCTTGAAGTGATTATCACTAATAGTTTAGGAAAAGTTATCATTAACACATCTACTAATGGAAGTGACATTATTGATGGATTTGAAAACCTACCTACAGGAATGTATTTTGTTAACATAAAAGGCAACAACATTAACCTTGTAGAAAAAGTAATCAAACAATAATAAAAATCATCTCTAAAAATGATTATAAGTATTTTTTTGGAGATAATCAAATATAAAACTCAACTACCCTAAAACGTTTTTAATAAAACTGAAATCATACTTGAGAAAAACAATAGAACAAAGACAACAAAAAAGAATCGTATCTATCGTACCATGAAGGGCTAGAGTCATTGGTGCGAAATTAACAACATTTATAGAGAATAAAAACATCCAATTCAAACTATGAAAACAATATTTCTATTCACTTTATGTTTTTCACTCATGGGTGCATCCGCTCAAAATGTGAATCTTGCGGGGAATCCATTAACACAATACCCCTATTTTGAATATGTTAAAGCTATTAACGAAAATTCGACAGTCTCTATTGGGGTTGATATAGCATCACAACCCCAATTAACTGGTAAAACAGGAGACGTTTATATTGTTGAGTCCAAAACTAAAACAGAGTGGATTGGAGACAATATCTTAAGTGATGTAACCAACGGAGGGTTTTCATCTGTTACGTTCAACGGTTCTACCATCCAAGAAAACACATTCTCTGTTTGCTCTCCTCTAGAACTTAGTAGTCTAAAATGGGTTACTGCCACCAACAACAATACAGGATTGGGGCATGGCTATGATGTGGTAATTGACATGAATCAAAATGGCATTTATGATTCTGGGGATTTAATTGATGGCTTAGAGGATGAAGCTGGTTTTTACATGGTCCATGATGTTACTCTTGCTGGTCCATTAGCCGTTACAACAAGTGCAAGTTATGACGTAGGTACAATTTTCAATATACCCTCAGATCAAACAAAAGAGATTCTTTATTACCCAACTAATATTGGTATCATGCAAGCCTTACCTTTAATTGTAATCGGGCATGGAAGTGGTCATGAGTATACTTGGTACGACCACATTGCAAAACACATGGCATCCTACGGTTACATCGTGATGGCACATGAGAATATTCCTTTAGGCACAACTCACAATCATACTGATGCCATTTTAGAACTTCAAAATACAATTATAGGAGGTGTATTAGCTGGTAAAATTGACGCTAATCGAATTATTTGGATAGGCCACAGTCATGGTGCCGTAAATTTGCCTAAATCATATCATAAAATTGTAACTGGAGACTACACCCCTAAAAACTACACTGCACAAAGCATTATTTTAATGAGCGCAATGGCAGGCCCAGGAGGAAAAGTTGACAAAGGTGACTTACCTCATGATGCTAACTTTCACATTTGGACAGCTTCTGGAGATGATTTGGTAAATGGTGCAGCTAATTTTGATCTTAACCAAACTTATCAATTATATGAGCGAGCCGAAGGTTGGAGAATGTCAACCACCGTACAAGGCACTGGACATGCTTGGTTTCACAATGGAGAAGAAAGAATAGAAGGCTTCCCTAATGTTTTCACTTGGTTTGAGGGGCCGTGTTCTATTGAAAAAGAAGGTACTCATTTGGTTCAAAAAGGGCTTTTCTTACCTCTAATAAAATACTTTGCAGAAAAAAACATCCCTGCCGAGGATTTCTTATACCGTCAATACGAGAATTTTCATCCCATTGGAGTTGATGTTAGTAACCCTTGTTTTGTAGTAACTAACGACTGTCGTCCAGACCCAAAAAGTACAGATGTATCTGTAATAGACGATTTTCAATCCAACAACGCCCCCTCGCAGAGTAGTTCAGGTGCGGCAATAACTTACAACGTTGAAAATCTCACCGAAGGAAGGTTAGACGACAACAACAACGATTTTACATGGCTTAGCTCCGACCCTTTCAACGGAGCAACACAGGCTAGTCCATTGGATGATAGTCGAGGAGTAGTATTTGATTGGAACTCAGACAACAAATTCTATCAATGGAAAATGAGCTTATCTCAACAAGATTTCAGTTCGTTTAAGTATATTTCATTAAGAGCTTGCCAAGTTACACAGCACCCTTTTACACTAGATGTTTTAGGTGATTTATCCTTTACTTTCACATTAATAGATGAAAACAATGAAGAAAGTTCTATTAACATCAGTGCCTATGGTGGAGGTATTGAGCAACCATATCAAAGACAGGGAGGTTGGCACAATGAATTCGAAAGAATTCAAATTCAATTAAATGACTTTTTAAGAAACGGTAATAATTTAGACCTTACTAAGGTGAAATATGTGCGATTAAACTTTGGGCAATCTTGGGGCTCAAGTATGGGTAGACTCATTATTGACGAACTCCTTTTAAACAGTAAAACTGAAAATATTATATCTGGAATATCATCTAATACCAATACTCCCGAGATATCCCTCTACCCTAATCCAACTACTGATAAAATTATTATATCTGGCTTAAATATTAGTCATGTTTCTGTACTTAATTTATTAGGCGAAACCGTAACCACTAAAGAAGTAAATACAAGTCAACTAGAAATTGACCTATCCAACCAACCGACAGGTATTTACTTCATCCAAATTATATCAGAAGAAAAACAAACTGTAAAACAAATTATTAAAGAGTAACCCCCATCTATTAATTTCTTAGGAAATAGATTGTTCAAGCCCTTTTGATTCAGTTCAAAAGGGCTTTTTTACACATACCTTTTAAGCTATACAAGACCAAGACCGTTGCAAAACTCTTGTACTCATTTCTCTCTTTTTATATTCGATGTTTTTATCCAAAGTGAGTTAATAATAGCGTGATCAAATCTCTTTCGAAAACTTAAATGAAGTTATTGAACAATACCAACTTAAAAGCTATGAAAAAGTACAACTAATCACCGATGATGGTTCTGAAAATAAAGCCCAAGTAAGTGATTTGGTCAATCAA
>Ga0256845_1000493_pt1 | contig 37090 bp, 30 predicted proteins | sample RiftiametaG_FD_189101 | JGI IMG/M metagenome (GOLD analysis project Ga0256845, IMG submission 189101) | Tube worm associated microbial communities from hydrothermal vent at the East Pacific Rise, Pacific Ocean - Riftia | ecosystem: Host-associated > Annelida > Integument > Unclassified ...
TGAGATGTTGTCGTTCCCGTGTAATAATCGGCACCGAATCTAATCTCATGATCTCCACCCATAACATTCTCGGCAAAATAGTTGCCGTTCAAAGAGACATTAAGGGTATTTCTGTTTGTAAAATAGTCCTGCATTCCGCCGCCGTAATATACTGATGGAGTACGATAATATATCCAGTCGCGTCCTACCATATGACCTTTTTTATCATATGTAACGCTGTCTGTTGTAGTCAGTGAAAATCCACCGTCGGTATAGGCAAACTTAAGGTTTAACATAAGGTTGCCCATTATCTGCTGTAAATTTCCGGAAATAACCGATCCCGGTCCGTCCTGATTCCAGAAAGAATCCTGACTTGCAGCTCCTAAGATAGATCTGTTCCATTTCTTCTTAGCATCGTAAGAATAGTGAACATTACCGGATGTATTTCCGGCTTGAAAATTCAACTTACCGTATGCCGAAACCAACCATGTTGCATCTTCGGTATCTGCAATTGTCCTTGAATGGATATCCTGAACAGCCCATGATCCGTAGAACCACAGTTTATCTTTTACAATAGGTCCGCCGAAGTTAACACCATACTGATATAATCTCAAAACTCCGGGTGATACAAGACCTTTTTTTGAAATTGATTCCGGAAGATCCTGTTTAAGCTGCCATGCTTCATCTTCAACATAAAGATGAAAATCACCGGAATATCTGTTTCCGGCTCTTTTTGAAACAAAGTTAAGCTGAACACCACCGGTCTGTGCCGTAATATCGTTAGATCCCAATGTTACCTGAAGTTCTTCATATGAATTAACATTCAGATATGCGGGAGCTGCTCCGATAGCAGACGGGTCAGTAACGTTAGCACCGTCAACATTCCATGTTGTATCGTCACTACTTGAACCGAGTCCGTTAAAATTGGACTGCTGTCCCGATTCGTTACCACCGACATCTTCTCTATCAAGCATCATTCCGGGAACAAGATTCATAACCGTCCATGGGTTTCTTGCCGTAGGAAGTGATTGAATCATCTCTTTTGAAACATTAACGGAAACCGTCGTTTTTCTTACATCAATAACTCCGGCCTGACCACTAACTTCCACAACCTCTTTCAACTTGGTTGTTTCCATCTGTACGTTAAATGTTTTGTCCTTACCAACATAAAGTCTGATATTTTTCTGGAGAACCGTCTTGAATCCTTCAAGCTCAAACTTTAAGTTATACTCTCCGGGAGGAAGATTCAAAAATCTGAAATTCCCCTCTTCGGAAGTAACCTGAACTTTTTTACCGATAACATCACCGGTTAAAGTTACCGCTACTCCGGGAATCGCTGATCCGTCAGGAAGCACTACCGTTCCGTAAATGTCAGCTGTTGCACCCTGTGCATGTATCATAAATGATAACACTGCTACAGCTGCAATAATTGTTAATAGCTTTTTCATATAAACCTCCTTTAAGTTTATAGAAGAATCTTTTTCTTCTTCTATAATATTCATGCAAGACCTCTACCATTTCCAAACAAAGACATAAGTATCTTTAAGGAAATGCTTGTTACGGTGATAAAAAGTATTTTAATGTGTATAAAAAACTTATTTTGTTTCATAGAAAACAAACGGAAAGAGCTTTTTATTGTTTGAATTCAAATAAATGAATTTACTATCCAATTAACTGCAAAACCAAGCATTGTTGAATTGTTTTCTCCACGGTAAAAAAACAGAATTATTCTTCAAAAATAAAATTTTTCAATATTGAAATTTTATGTGATCTGTCTATTTTTTTTATTCCGAATTTTTTCATTTTTTCATTTAACGTAGTCGGTTTTATCCCAAGAATAGATGCCGCCGTTCTCTGATTCCCATCAGCTACGAGAAGTGTTTTCTTAATTAGTTCAGACTCTAATTTATTTATGAATTTTTTTAATGGAATGTTCCTGTCCATGCAATTGCCGATAATATAGCTGGAAATAAGTATCTCTTTGGACTTTTCCAAATTATCCGAAACATGCGACATATCCATCTTGCCGCCTTTTGAAATATCACTGTTTTTCTTCATTCAACCGTTTTCTTATATTTTAATTAACCTCAAAAGATTTTCTCTGTATTTTCTTCCCCACCGAATAATTTCATCATTATTTAACACAACTTCATAATTATTATCATCTGTTTCTCTCATATAATTAATCATCTCTACATTTACAATTGTTGATTTATTGATTCGCATAAATCTGTTTGAATTTAATTTTTCCTCAAGAGCTCTTAGAGATCTTCTCACTAAAAAACTCTTCTCTCCACAAAATATCCTTGAGTAATTACGATCCGCCCGGATAATTTCCACATTGCTTTCATCGATAAAATGGTAACTCCTTCCGATCTTTATTAGTAATTTTTCCATAAATTCACACCTGTTTGTTTTCTCCTTCAAAAAAACAAATGAGAAAAGCTGATAATCTTTTCTTAAATCTGCTCTCCAACAATATATACGTGAGGAATTTAAAAATCCGGATTAAAAAAAATACTTTTACCTGGCTATGCTAAATCAACTTTTCAATCCACACTAATCCGAGATTGTCAATTTATTTCGTATGAGTATAATAGAAAGTAATTAAAAGGAGAGAAAATGAAAAAAGCTATATTATTAATTTTATCCGTTTTATTCATATCATCAAACATAATATCCGCGAAAGAGATACTTCTAAAAGTGCCGGTTAGAGTGTTTGATTCAGGGAACTATGTTAAAAATTTGAAAATCGGAGATTTTGATCTCGAAATAAACGGGGTCAAAAGAAATATCCGGAAAGTAATCGCCACTCCGAAAATGATTAACCTGTCGGAAAAACCAAATACATTTATTCTTAATTTTAATATCACGGAGTATGGAGAAGGACTTTCAAACGGAATTAAATATTTCATTAACAAAACCTTAGGGGAAAATGATAGTCTGATTCTTTGGACTCCGATTAAATTTTACAGTATAAGAACTAATCAGAAAAAAGAAAAAATAATTTTAAATATTAAACAACTTTTAAAAAAAGATTCTTTAACTTTTAAAAGTTTCAGGAAAGGAGATAAAGGTAAACTGATAAGTATCTTAAATAAATTCACCGGATCAGGTCTTGAAGGAAACAGTAGAGATTCCGGTGCAAGTTCTACAAATATAATGTTTTTTCTGAACAATTTCAGTAGAGAATGGAAAGATTTTAAAAAAAAATATTTACTTCCGGACTTGCGGAAATATTATGGACTTATTTCAATGATAGATGCCGGATATCCGGGTAATAAATATTTTATCAACTTTCAACAGCGTGAAATAATCCCTTCTCTTAAGTTATACAGGCAGGCAAAAAAAATAATTTCAAGCCATCTTTCATCTATTGCCGGTTCATCTCAATCTTCAACATCAGCGTCAATTTCAAATTCCCTTCAAATGATCGACAATTCAATGTTGATAAAGGATAGTTTTTCTACGGAAATTTTATCCGCTCCGTTTCTAAAATCCAATATTAGCTACAACGTTATTTTCTTAAACAGCTTCAGACAAACCGGAAAATATTCTGATGATCTTTCTCCTGATTATGAAGGAATTTTAAGAGATCTTTCTTATAAAACAGGCGGAATATCTATAAATACTAACAATCTTGCAGACGGATTGAATGAAGTAAAAGAGAAACAAGATTATTATTACGATATTATTTTTAAATTTAACGGTAAAAACGAAGAGAAAAAAATAAATATTAAGACCAAGGATAAGAAATACTCTCTTTTTTACCTAAAAAAATTCCATAGGGAAGAAATTGAAAATTTGATAAAACTATCTCAAGAAAAAAAGATTGAGATCTCAGGATTTTCAATTGAAAAAAACAGGATAAAATTCAGTATAACTGGTTTTTTATCAAATGCATCTGAAAAAAAGCAGGGAATAGTCGGGATAGAAATCTATCTCTTTGATAAAAACAACAAAGTTGTTTTTTCAAAAACAGGGACTTTTAAAGCCACGAAAGACTCCATAGGGATATCTCTTAATCTTCCATCTGCAAACAAGGGAGCATTTAAATTATCCATAAAAGCAAAAGATATTCTGTCTAACAAAAATTCCGAATTTGAAAAATATATCGAATTGAAATAAAAGTTGACTTTTAAAGGGCAGATTGATATAAAATATTCGGAGGAATTATGAAAAAAACAACTACTGCTTTAATAGCCTTCTCATTAATCTTTTTATTCGGATCTTATTCCTACGGGAAATCCGGGAGTATTAATATAACTCTGGGCGGAGGAATGAAAAATATGACGGAGCCGATATTCAAGACTGTTTACGGGACGAATAATATTGCATACAGCATAGATTTTGCTTATAAAAGTTCCGGTCTTATTGAAATCTTTCTCCATTCCGATTATCTTTCTTCAAAGGGAGAACTTGAATATGCCCCGAAAGATACAACATTGACCATTATTCCGGTTGAATTCGGATTACGTGCACTTTTCGGAAAATCCAAGCTGACTCCATATTTAGGTTTAGGTGTCGGTTATTATATGTTAAAAGAAGAAAACTTCATCGGAACCATAGATGATAAAAAATTCGGATTTTTCGGTGAAGGCGGACTTCGTTTTAATTTCGTGAAACATATATTTATTGATCTTAAATTGAAATACAATCAACTGAAATATACAATAAGCGGTACTTCGAGAGATCTTGGCGGATTATCCTATTATGGGGGAATTGGATTTAGTTTCTGATTTAATTCGATTATTCAATTGATTTTAGGTTAAAAATTTAGTAAAATCTGGCATACTTTCGATAAGGAGGATTTCAAAGTGGCAAAAGTGTGTGATATATGCGGGAAAAAGCCTATAACCGGCAATAACGTCAGCCATTCCCATAAACTGACAAAAAGAAGGTGGTTACCTAATTTACAAAAAGTAAGGATCATTGAGAATGGAGAAAAGAAGACAATAAGAGTCTGCACATCCTGTATTCGTTCCGGAAAAGTTCCTAAAGCTTTTTAGATCTAATTAATGCGGGAGAAAAAACCCGATCCTTCTAAAAAATTAAGAGTAGGAATCATTGGTGGAAGTAGTCCCGATAAAAAATCAATTCTATATTCGGAAAAAATGGGCAGACTCATCGCTATGAATAATTTTTTACTTGTAAATGGCGGTATGTCCGGAGTAATGAAAGCTTCCGCAAAAGGTGCAAAGGAAGCCGGAGGATTCACAATTTCAATACTTCCCGGTAATTCCACGGCTGAAGGTAATAACTATTCGGATATTAAGATCGCTACGGGATTAGGATATATAAGAAATCCGCTTGTAGTCTTAAACGCAGATATTCTCATTGCAATTGATGGAAGCTATGGGACACTTTCTGAGATTTCTTATGCAAAGATTTACGGCAAAAGGGTTTTAGGGCTTAATACATGGGAAATAGACGGAGTAGAACCATTTAGCTCTCCGGAAGAGATAATTGAAGAAATTAAAGATTTTTTTAATATAAAAAAATAGAAATTTGAGAAATAATTATAAAGTTATTATTCATTTTGACGGAACCGGATTTCACGGATGGCAAAGTCAGAAAGAAAAGTTTAAAACCATTCAGGGAGAAATAATACGGGTTTTATCCGTAATCGCAAAAAAAAGAGTTGTTGTTACAGGCAGCAGCAGAACCGATGCGGGGGTTCATTCAACCGGAATGACTGCAAACTTCTTTTTAAAAGTTAATATCGAAGCAGACTCCCTGAAAAGAGCAATGAACTCCCTTCTTCCGGATAATATAAGAATAGTCGAATGTGAAATAGTCGATCCCTCTTTTAACGCCCGCTTTGGTGCAAAGATGAAAACATATACATATAGGATCTTCACCGGACCCGTTCTTTCCCCTTTTGAATACAGATATTATACTCACATTCCATATCCTCTTGACAAAAAAAAGATGAAAAAAGCAGTTAAATTTTTTAAAGGAGAAAAAAACTTTTCTTCATTCACTTCAGATGAACCTCAAAAGAAAAGAGTTCGCACTCTGAAAAAAGTTACACTGAAATTTAAAAAGGATAAGATAATTTTTACAGTTGTCGGAAAAAGTTTTTTACGCTATATGGTCAGAAATATTGTCGGAACAATTATAGATGTGGGAAAAGGGAAAATTGAAGTTAGTGATATTGAAAAAATCTTTGAGGCAAAAGACAGAAGAGCAGCAGGTCAAACAGCACCTGCAAGAGGTCTAACCCTGTCCGAAGTTGAATATGAATGATGAAAAATATTAAGATACTACAATCATTTTATTTAAATAAAAAATAATTCAAAATCAAACCATCTGATATTTAAACATTAATCATTAAATTTCTGTATAATCATTATAGGATATTTAAGGAGATATTTAATGAACATCAATTATACAAAATTCCGTCTTTTTATACTGTTTATTCTAATATTATCATTTTCTCGGATCGATTATTCTTCGGTTCAAGGTAAAAAGATACTCTCTTTTAATGACATAATGAAATTTAAAGAGACAAGAAATATTTCAATTTCAGATGACGGATTATGGGTTGCATTTGAGGCGGTTCCCGACAGAGGAGATGGAGAAGTGCACATTTACAGCACAGACGGTAAGAAAAAATATACAATAAAGAGAGGCAACAAGCCTTTGATGTCAAAGAACGGTAAATGGACGGCAATGTATTTAGCTCCGGGAAAACTTGACCGTATAAATAGAAAGATAAAAAAATTAAAACCAGGTATGGTCTTTCTTAATAATCTGACAGGAGAAAAGATAGTAATAGAAAATGTCGGAAAATTCGCTTTCACACCCGATTCAAAATTCATTGCATATCTCAAAATAAAAAAAGGCAGAGATAACAACAATTCAAAAGAAAAAAATCAATCAAAAAAGAAAGATAAAACTCAAAGTAAAAAGGAGGTGAATTCAAACTTAAAATTAATCGAACTGAATGAAAAAAATGAGACAATATTTAAAAATGTATCACAATTTTCAATTGATAATGAAAAACCGATTATCATTTTCATAAAAAATCGTAAGAAAAAAACACAGAAAGCTCTTTATATGATAAATCTTGCAAAAAGCGGATTGGAAATAACAGAAACTTTAATTTCGGAGGGGAATGGATTTTCTCATTTAAAATGGAGTAAAAAAGGTAGTATCCTTGTATTTGCAAAAAATCCTTCTAAAAAGAACAGATTTTCATCATCTTCACTTTTCATCTATTACAGTAAAAAAATGAAATTAAAAAAAATTCTCGCAAATGAAAATTTATCCCCCCGATGGGTAATACCGAGAGACGGAAAAATTATCTGGACTGAAGATAACAAAAGACTTTTTATAGGATTCAAGCCTTTGTCGGAACTTAGATTTTACTCACAAAAAGATGATAAAAAAGAAAAAATCACTTCTGAAAAATATTTTTCCACTGAATCCATATTAAAAAAAAGCAGAGTTGATATTTGGCACTGGAATGATCCGATAATTAATTCCCAACAAAAAGTAGTTTGGAAAAAAAATAAAAAGAGAGACTATTTATGGGTATATCATCTGAAATCGGGAAAACTCACTCCATTGGCTGATTGTGAAATGAAAACAATTATATTTAATAAAAATCCTTATTATTCCATTGGACTTTCAGCAAAACCCTATCTCAAACAGCTCACATGGAACGGAAGTTTTCAAGATATCTATTCTCTGAATCTAAAAACCGGATTAAAAAAAATAGTGGCAAAAAAGGTTAAAAATGCTAAGCCTTTTCTATCTCCAAGCGGGAAATATATTCTATATTATTCAAACTCAAACTGGTTTTTATACAATACATTCAAAAACAAAACTCTAAATCTAACATCAACAATCAAAACACCATTTTTTAATGAAGATAATGATTACCCCCAACCTCCCGACAGTTATGGAATAGGAGGATGGGTAGGAAATGATTCCGCAGTCATTATCTATGATAAATATGACCTATGGTTATTTCCGACAAATGGTAACGCTCCAAAAAATATAACAAACGGAGAAGGAAGGAGATTAAAAAATATTTTCAGAATAATAAAAACAGATAAAGATAAAAAAAAGTTTAAATATGGTGAATCGGTTCTTCTTTCGGTCTATTCGGATATAAATAAAGATACCCGGTTTGCCCGAATATCATTAGACTCGGGGAAAATCAGATTTTTAACATTGGAGAGAGGAAAAACATATTCATTTATAAAAAAGGCAAAGAGAGCCGATAAAATTATTATTACAAAAGAAGACATTAAAGAATTTCCGGATCTGTTGATTTTAGACACACAGATCTCCTACATAAAAAAAATTTCCGACCTAAATCCTCAGATTAATAATTTTTTATGGGGAAAATCTAATCTTGTAAGGTGGAAAAGTATCGATGGTATTCCTCTTGACGGGATTATTATCACGCCGGAAAACTACATGGGCAAGAAAAGATTGCCGGTTCTTGTCTATTACTACCGCTTTTTTTCCAAAAGGCTTTACAGATTCAATCAGATGAAGATAAATCATAGACCGAATTTTCCTTTCTATGCCTCAAACGGATATGCGGTTTTTCTTCCCGACATCAGATTTGAAATAGGAAGACCCGGTTTTTCCGCAACAAAATGTCTCGTTCCCGGAGTTCAAAAAATTATTGACATGGGAATAGCCGATCCAAATGCAATAGCACTTCACGGACACTCATGGAGCGGGTATCAAACTGCATTTGTCATTACTCAAACCAATATTTTCACATGTGCAATTGCAGGTGCACCGGTCTCCAATATGACAAGTGCATATAGCGGGATAAGGTGGAGATCAGGTATGGCAAGGCAATTTCAATATGAAAAAAGCCAGAGCCGTTTGGGAGTCTCACTTTGGGAAAATATTATACCCTACATCGAAAACTCCCCTGTTTTCTTCGCCGATAGAATAAAAACCCCGTTATTAATTGAATTTGGAGACAAGGACGGAGCTGTCCCATGGTATCAGGGAATAGAATTATACCTTGCGATGAGAAGACTCGGTAAACAATGTATTTTCCTTCAATACAGAGGAGAACCCCACCATCTTCAGAAATACCCTAATAAACTTGATTATTCGATCAGATTTAAACAATATCTCGACCACTATCTAAAAAAAGTCAAAGCTCCGCAATGGATATCCGATGGAGTATTATACAGGCAATAAAACTCTTGGATCTATTTTAAAACTTTACAAACAATATCTATTCAAATATAATCCGTTTTAGGAGTTACATTGGGAAGTCATGAGATCTCTTTTATTCTTTTCTCTTTTGCAATAGGTTCAATTCCGATTGGATTTCTGATCTGTCTCTTTAAAGAAAAAAAGGATATTAGAAATGAGGGCAGCAAAAATACCGGTGCAACTAATGTATTCAGAGTATGTGGAAAAAGACCGGCTCTTTTAACACTTTTATTGGATATGACAAAAGGAGCTCTTCCGACCCTATATGGAATCATTCATTTTAATTCCACGTTTATGATTATTCTCGGTGCATCCGCTGCAATAATCGGTCATCTGTTTTCGCCTTTTCTTAAATTCAGAGGAGGAAAAGGAATCTCAACATTTACAGGATTTCTTATTGTTTATTCATTTAAAAGTGAAGGATTTCCGGCAATGCTGGTTTTTTCCGTTTTGTTTATCACAGTATGCTATTTATCGGGATTTGTATCACTCTCCTCATTGATCGGAATATCAGGAGCATTTTTTGCAATTCTTTTTACAAACAGTGTAGAAACATCTGTGGTTGTTTTTGCAGTTATACTACTTATGATATATAAACACAGAAACAATATTCAACGACTTCTGAGCGGGGATGAAGAAAAATTATTTCGGAGGAATAATGGATAATGTTTTAATAATCGGAGCCGGTTCTTGGGGAACATCTTTCGCTAACTATCTCGCATCAAAAGTAACACCGGTGAAAATATGGGCAAAAGAACAGGAAGTAAAAGATTCGATACAAAATTTGAATGAAAACAGTTTATTTCTTCCGGGAATAAAACTTTCAAAAGATCTCACACCGGTTTCGGATCTTATAAATGAAGTGAAAAAAGCCGATATATTGATATTTGCCATTCCATCCAAATATATAAGAAATATTTTTTTGGAAATAAAAGATATTGTTGAAAGTAAAAACATGATAAATCTTTCCAAAGGATTTGAAGCCTCATCTCTCAAAACAATTTCTCAAGTTGCAGTTGAAGTTTTCGGTTCTGATATCATTGATAAATGGATAACCATCTCAGGTCCATCTTTTGCAAAAGAGTTGGCTAACAATCATCCCACTACAGTTGCCGCAGCTTCAAAAAATGAAGATTTCTTAAGACTCATTCAAGAGAAATTTTCATCTCATGTTTTAAGAATATACAGAACAGATGATCTCACCGGCATTGAGGTAGGCGGATCAATGAAAAATATAATGGCAATCGCATCAGGAATAATCCATGGTGCGGGATACGGGTATAATACAACAGCATCGCTTGTTACACGTGCAATAGTAGAGATATCCAAAATAGGAGTTATTCTCGGAGCCAAAAAAGAGACCTTCTGGGGACTCGCAGGTATAGGAGATTTAATGCTTACCTGTTTTGGTCCTTTATCACGAAATTTTCAGTTGGGAGTTAGAATCGCCCGTGGAGAATCTCTCGAAGAGATCGAAAGGAGCAGCATTACAATTGCAGAAGGTGTGGAAACAACTAAAGCCATTAAAAAACTCTCGGAAAAATTAAATATAGAGATGCCAATTTCAAATAAAATATTTGAAATTTTATTTGAAGGGAAAAATCCGGGTATTGCTTTAAAAGAATTAATGCAAAGGAGCCTTAAGTTAGAATGGATTACAGATTAGATTTTTGGCTAAACGATGAAAAAAAGAGTTTCTTTTTAAACAAAGATGAGATAAACATCGGTAAATTACCCGGTAATGATTTTTTCCTTCAGGATAACTCTATTTCGAGAAAACACTGCAAACTGATTAAAACCGACAATACTTTTAAAATTGTGGATCTGAATAGTACAAACGGAACTTATGTCAACGGAAAAAAGATAAAAGAGTATATCCTTAAACCGGATGACAACATTACTATCGGAAGAAGCATCTTGAAATTTATCCCGGTGGATTCTAAAAAGAGTATTACAGATGTAAAAGACCAGAAAATTTCCGTAATGATCCCTCTTTCCGATAAACTTATCTTAAAAAAACAGAAAAAAGAGACAGATCGTGAAGAGATGAAATTAATGTCATCTCTCACAAACCTCGGGAAACTGCTTATCGCATCAACAAGTCTGGAGAGTTCATTTGAAGAAGTAGGTAAGCTTGTATTCAATATTCTATCTCCGAAGAGAGTATTTATATTCTCTTATGATAGTACTCAAGACCAACTCTTTCTGATGTATTCTCAGAGCAAAGATGGTGATCCAAATAAAAAAAAGATCAATATTTCAAAAACAATAGCCATGAAGGCAATTAGAGAGAAAGTTGCAATTTTGTCCTCAAATGCTATGGATGATTCCAGATTTGATGGTGCAAAAAGTATTATTATGTTGGGAATTACATCGGCAATATCAATCCCGATATGGACAAAAAATACTATCTACGGTCTGATCTATGCAGATACAACTGTTATTAATCATCTTTTTACGAAAAAAGATTTGGAAATATTATCAATAATTGCAAATTTTACAGGTTTATCGGTTGAAAGTATTAAAAGTCTTCAAAGGCTGAATATTGAGAAAAAGATAAGAGCACGTCTTGAAAGATATCACTCCCCTGCAATTGTTTCTAAAATAATGGAATTGCAGGAAAATTCCACTGATGATGAACTTACAGGATACAAAGAGAGTGAAGCTACAGTTCTATTTATGGATATTGTAGGTTTTACTTCAAAAGTAGAATATATGAAACCATTGGAAACCGGAGTATTCCTCAATAACTTTTTTACCGAAATGACTGATATTGTATTTAAATTTAACGGAACTCTTGATAAATATATAGGAGATTCGATAATGGCGGTTTTTGGAGTTCCTTTCGGAATTAAAAATCATGCGGAACTTTCAATCCTCGTCGCTCTTGAGATGCAGGAAAAAGTTAGAGAGATGAATAATGAACTTCCCGACCAGGAAAAACTAAGTATAAGAATAGGAATAAATTCAGGTAAATTGATTGCAGGAGATTTTGGATCACCGAAAAGATATGACTATACAGTTATAGGAAATACGGTAAATATTGCATCAAGAATTGAATCATCAGTCGCTGTTCCGGGTGAGATAGCGGTCTCGTATAAAACAAAGAAATTAACAAAAAGCCTCTTTGTTTTCGAAGAGATCGGAGGGAAAATGTTACACGGTATATCAAAACCTGTGAAAATTTTCAGAGTAATCGGTAAAAAAAAGTGAGGTCAATAAAATGAAAAAAACAATGATATTATTAATTATATCAATTGTAATCTTCTTACCTTTTTGTCGGAAAAAAGTCAATACTCTTCCGGCATTTATGCAGAAAGGAAATCCCGAATACATTATTAACCAGGGATTCGGATATATAAATCAGGGAATTTATAAAAAAGCAGAGGAACGTTTTACAAAAGCTCTTAAGATAATGCCTGATCATCTTCGTGCTCTGAACGGATTGGGAATAATTTTCCTTAAACAGAAAAAATTTAAAGAGAGTGAAAAGAAATTCAAAAGAATACTTTCCCTCAATCCGCTTCAAGTTGACGCTCATAATTTCCTTGGAATAGTTTACTCCGAGATGGGAGAATATGATAAAGCAAAGGAAAACTTTCTTATAGCTGCAAACTCTTCAGAATATAAAACTCCTGAAAATGCCTTCCAGAATCTTGCAATGCTTGAAATTAAGCACGGTAAATTAAAGTCTGCATTAAGATATATTAATAAGGGGCTTGATAAGAACCGGGATTTTTCAAGTCTTTACAGTATCAGGGGTTTAATCTACGAAACAAAGGGTTTTAACCAAAAAGCACTTTATAATTATGAGAGAGCTCTGTTCCTTTCAAAGAACAAAAGCTTGCCGTTAAAAATTAATGTCGCAAGAGGTTATATAAAAATGGGTTTAAAAATAAAAGCTCTTAATTTATTAGAAAAGATGATATCAGAGGCAAGATCCGAAAAAGAGAGAGTAATAGTCAGGAAAATGATTAAATCCATAGATAAATAATTTACAATTCTATAATATTTTTATATCTATAATCTTATCTCCAACACAAATTTTGTGTACAACATTCATTCCTTTTATAACTCTTCCTATCACACTATACCTTCCGTCAAGATGTGGAGTTGGAGAATGAGTAATAAACCATTGACTTCCTTCGGTATCTTTCCCCGCTGATGCCATACCTACAGTTCCCTCCGAATATCCGTCAGGGGAAAAATCAGACCTGATAGAATACCCCGGACCACCCCAACCGTCTCCCCTCGGGCATCCGTCTTGAATAACGAAATTCGGAACTACCCTGTGAAAAAAAACGTCTTTAAAAAATCCTTTTTTTATCAGTCCGATAAAGTTAGAAACCGATCCGGGAGCATTGTTTATGTAAAGAACTACTATTATATCCCCTCGAATAGTTCTTATTCTGACTTTTGTTTTTGAAGATATAGTTTTAACAAGTTTCCAATCGATTGGTTTTGCTTTAAACTTTTCAAAAATAACTTTTTTCTTTACACCCTCAAAATAGTTTAAAGTTTTCTTTAACTCTAAATAGGGCTCCACATCCTCCGGTAATTTGCACAGCTTAAGAGCTTTTTTAAGGAAGGAAAGATCCTTGATCTTATCCTTTAATTTCAATTCAGGATCTCTAAGTGCTGATGCCGAGATAGTCATTAAAGCACTGTCTCCGGAATTAATACCCCTTTTAAAAATTAAAAAAAAATGATTTGTACCAAATAGCTCCGCTGTATTCTTGGCATTCCTATTTTTACTTCGCCTTTTAATCATTTCCGCAATAGCCGTCATTCCGCTCGAAGCAATAAATTTGTCGGAATTTCCGAACGTTTCAGATGAAATAAGCTTAAGATTTTCGATATAATAAGATAGAGATTGAAGCAAAAAACCTTTCTCAAAAATATTTTCACTTTTTTTATAATAGTTGTATATCAAATTTGATACTTTTCTTTTATCTTTGGATAATTTAAGAGCGGAAGATAGAAGAAGAGATCTTATTCTTATATCTTTCTCAGTCCGGAGAAATTTTAAAATTTCACCACATTTTAATTCTCCTCTATTTTTATCAAGTATTAATTGAGATATTACAAGTCGGACATTTCGGTCGGGATTATTCAATAATGTTTGAACAATATCAATATAGGATTTCAGCTTAAAATTTTTCAATGTCCGGACAGCATTAACCTTAACTCTGTAATCTTCATTTGAATCAAGAATTGCTTTTAAGATCTCAAGACTCTTCCTGCTTTTAATTTTCCATAGAGATAAAGCAAGATTCATCTTTATGAATACATCCGTTTCATTTTTAATTGATTTTGAAATAGCATTAAAATATGGTGTCAGATCATACTCTTTAATTCTCGCAAGAAAATTAGCAGAATAAAATCTTGTCTGATAAGGATAACCGCCGTTTAAGAAACCGACGACTTTCCCAACAACTTTGTCGGAAAATATTTTCCTTAACAGGAACCTGTAAAATCCTCGTGCAATGCCCTCTGAATACGAAATATTCCCCCTCTTTTCGGAAAGAGTGACAAGGAATTCCAAGCTCTCTTTTGATCCGCACTTCCCTATTGCTTCAAGGATTTGATTTTTTACGGAATCGTTTATCTCTTTTTCAAAAGAATTTTGCAAGGACACTTCCGCTTCACTTGATCCGATCTGTCCGAGACTGTATGCAACAGACTCTCTTACTCCGTAATCAAGATCGTTTAACAGAGGTAAAAGTTTCGGAACGCTTTTGATATCCTGAATTGTTCCGAAAGAAAGAGCTGCATATTTCCTGTAAAGTGGATTTCTATCTTTTAAAAACCGATAAATATCTTCAGCATCTCTTTTATCTTGGAGATTAAAAATTTCCTTAATTACAGGATCAGTAAAAATATTCGGAACAGGTTTCTCATGTTTTTCTTTCACACATCCGAAAACAACAAATATAAGAATAGATAAAATAGTAAATCTGATATATTTCATACTCCCTCCTCATTCGGGGATAATTTCCGCTGTTATTTTTTTATTCGATATTCCGTTCGAAATAAAACGGAGAGAATAGTAATAACGCCCTCTAAACTTTTTAAAAACCGGGGCATCAACTACAAATCTATTCACTGCCGAATATTCATCTGAAATAACCGAAGCCTTTTTATCAAAACAAAAAACCATCGGGAGTTTTTCAGAATGTAGATATCCATTGATTTTCAAAATAATTCTTTTCAATCTTTTAACAGTTGATAGAGTTACGATTTGATCTTCCGACAAATCAGATTCAAATACACTTTTAATATCTCTCTTCGGATACAAATTCCCATGAACAAGAAAAGGCAGCCCTGCCTGAGTTCTGACTTTTATAGGATTATATAGAGAAATTCTCGGAAAAAGTGACAATAAAACAAAAAGAATTAAGAATAATATAACACCGGATCTAATCTTAAAACTTCTTTTACTCTTTTTCAAAGAAATAAAAATAAATAAAAAAAATATAATTGCAAAAAAAATATTAGGTAAATAGGATCGGTTCCCCTCAATTTTGGCAAATGAGGGTAGAAATCCGGAAAGATCAAAACAGATATTGCTTAGCTTCTGAAATAAAAGACCGCCTCTATCAAGGTAATTATGAGTCGTTGTCTGATAAAGAGTGAAGGGATTGAATATTTGAAATATCACAATAAAAAATGAATAAAAGGGAATATAGAGAAATATTTTCTTTATCAGTCTATTTTCGCTTTCAAGATAATATATGACCGAATAGAGCATTAAAACCCACATTACCGGCACAAGATATCTCGCCTGCGGGCAAAATCCGGGTCTCACGGTTGAATACCCATGATAAAGAATGTATACAAAAGGAGCGATTGATACTAAAAAAACTCCTGAATATTTTTTGATTTTTTTTAAAGCAAGAATAAGACCGGGAAAGAAAAAAAAGTAGAATGGATTATAGAGGAGCAGACCATCTCGCTGGTCGAAAAAATAATCCAGAATAGTCTCAATCCTGTTTTTTAAACTGATACTCTTTATACCGCTATAATATTCCGACATCTGGCTTTTTGTCATAACTCCCGTATAAATTGACATTGGTGAAAAATTTCCATATGCAAAAAAAAGAAATGCAAAAAAAAGCACTATAAAAAAGAGAGGAGAAATGATAAAAAGAAAAGCTTCCTTATATTGTCTTTCTCTCAAAGATCGTATAAGAAACAAAAGACAAAATATCCCGATAAATATAATATATTTCAACCCCCAGAAAACCGATATCCCAAGAAAAAATCCCGAAAGAAAAATATAAAAATCTTTCTTTTTCGATGTCAGCATTCCAAGATAAAACGATAGAAGAAGCAGCAAAACGACCTGTCCTTCCGAAAAAATATGAAATGCAAAAAAGAACATGGGTGAAGTAAATGAAAAGACAAGAGTAATAAAAAGTGAAAGATCGTCCCTTTTTAACAGTTTAATTGATATCAGATAGATAAAAACAGAAATGAGAGCTCCGAAAAGTCCCAGATATATCCTTATAAGAAAATATAAAAGAGGGATAGGTAATTTGAAAATAAAAAAAGGAGCCAGAGTAACTGCAAGCCCTGGGAGATGAAATGAATACCATTTCTTAAATCCCTTTCCTACTTTTGTATGGTGGGCAAGTCTATAATCAATAAATTCTCTATAAATATCTCTTGCATACTGATTAAAAACATTTAGATCTCCATCTTTTGCAATTGATTGTGCTATAACAAGATAGTGCGGCTCATCTCCAACGAGAACAACCCCCTTTTTAACATTAACATAAGAAGCAAAAATAAAAATTATCTCTGCAAAAAGGAAAATTAAAATAATCTTTTTCTTTAATGTTTTTATATTAAACCATTTTAAAAAGATATGGATAAAATCAATTTTTTTCAATATTGTAATAATTGAAAAAGCAAGAGAAAGATAAAAAAGATATTTTATTCTAAGATCAAAATCAAAGGAGTCCCAATAAAATGCCCTCATCGGGATTATTAACAATCCTGACGAAAAATAGTAAAACAGAGTTGAAAATTTTTTCTTTTTATAAAAATCAAATAAGAGAGAAAATATATAAAGAATAAAAAGAACAGCAATCGGAAAATAAAATCTGGAAATTTTCAGAAAAAAAAGCATAAATCCAACAAATGTAAAAAACTTAAAAAACAAATTTCCGTTAAACCGATTCATTTGAAAAATTATCCCATATCATGATATTCATTACAATAAGAAAGAGTTCCCTGCTCTACTGAATTCTCAATTCTTATGCTAAAATAGAAATAATGAACATTTCCGAATATTTCAGAAAAACACTTGGCGAATTCATCTCCATATCCGGAATGATCGGCCTATTTTCCCTTCTGTTTACAATGATATACGGGAAATCAGGATGGTTCATAACAATATTTGTACTTTTAGCAATACTTATTTTTCAGATTATCTACAGATTTCCAATATCTGAAAATATCTTTCCATACTCTTTGATGCTATTATCTCCCTCACTTCTTATTCACTATTCAACCGTGAGCGATTTTAATTTAAGACTGATAATATTTATTTCATTAATTTATATTTTTACATTCACGATCAGCAAACCGGCAAAAGAGATCAATCTGACAAATATTTTCAAAAAACCGATTATGGTATGGATCACACCGTTTATCATCTTTTCTCTTCTTTCCGTAGTACTTTACATTAAAGGTATTCACCTTTCAGGGGACGAACCTCACTATTTGATGGTAACACAGAGTCTTGTTGATGATTATGACTTCAATCTGAAAAATAATGTTGAAGAAAAAACATATATGAATTTTATTCCCGTTGAGCTGAGAGCTCATATGATAATAAAGAATGGTAAACACCTTTCCTACCATATGCCGGGAATGTCATTTTTAATGACACCGTTTTATATGATATTCAAAAATATACCCTTTAAAATTCCTCCCCAACTGTTTTTCAGAATATCCGCATCATTTATAAATGCATTTTTTTCCTTTCTGCTTTTCTATTTATTAAAATTTTTATTTCCTGAAAAAAACACCGAGGAATTTTGGCTTTTATCACTTTTTATGTTTCCCGTAATATTTCATTCGGTCCATCTCTATCCGGAACTCCCCGCAGCCACACTTCTGATCGGATCATTATTGTTGTCTCAATCAAAATTCGATAAACCTGTCATTGCCGGATTCCTCTATTCGGTTTCCATCTGGTTTCACGTCAAATATTATCCCGCCCTGTTTCTTTTTGCGGTTTTCATTCTTATCGGATATCTAAAGGATAAAGATTATAAGAAAATATTCTATTTCTTTCTGCTTCCTGTCATTAGCACTCTCTTATTGATCCTCTATTGCAAACTCCTTTATAACACTTTAAACCCGGCAAATATTTTTCCCCCGGAGAACTATTTTGCAACTCCCATCCTATTAAAGATAAAAGTCTTTTTATCATACTTTTTTGATCAAAGGGACGGACTGATAATATATTCACCAGTTCTTTTTCTGTTTCTTTTCGGTTTCAAGAACAGATTTAAAAGAAAAAATATACTTATTTCGCTATTAATGATATATGTCATTTTCCATTCAATTACAACGGTAAGAGGTGCATATTCTCCCGCCGGAAGACCTGTGATTTTTGTTTTATGGATAATAGTTATACTAACTGCAAACTACTATCTCAATATTAAGAACAGATTGTTATTTAAAACATTGGCAGGAATAAGTTTGCTTATTACTCTCCTTCTTACATTAAATCCTATTCTCATATATCAGCCCGTATATTCATCCACAACATTCAGATGGTCGGGAATGTTAAAATTTCTCGGGAGTGACATCATCGACATTCCAAAATTCTTTCCTTCATTCCTGACAAATTCTTCCGTAATATATTTACCGAACCCGATCTGGCTGATTTTTATAGTGATAGTATTGACACTTTTTTATACTCACAAACAATTTCCAATTAAACCGGATAAAAAAAATATAATAGTTCTATTGTTTGTCATTTTTTATTTCATACTGTGTTTTTATCCGCATCTCTATCTTACAAAAGAGAGTCTTTATGTAAAAGACGGAGTAAGATTTTTTTGCAGCTCAAGGAATTTCGTTTATATTCAGAACAAAGATGCATACAGAATAAAAACCGGAACATATTACAATCTTTATTTCGATATAAAAAGCAGAAGAAAAAAAATAAAAATGGTTTTTGAGTCAAAATTACCGGCGGAAATTCATTTGACAAACAGCGGAAAATCTATTGTGAGCAAACATCAACCGGAATTATCCGAAATAAAAATTGATCTTGGATCTTTGCGATCCTTTAAATTCAAGAACAGGGATCTCGTAAATATCGGGTTTATATTGAATAGTGGTAATAAAACAAGATTCCCTCTGCTGAAAATAGGGAAAGCAAATTGAAGTTTTTCAAAAAGAGGAGAAAAAAAAGTATAGGTATCGCTCTCGGAAGCGGATCCGCCCTCGGTTCCGCTCATATCGGTGTCATCAAATCTCTAAGTGAGAACAACATTCCAATTGATTTTATAGCAGGCACAAGTATAGGTTCAATGATCGGTGCATTTTACGCATGCGGATGTTTTGACGAACTTGAAAAATTTTCACTCTCAATAAAAAAAAAGACGGTTTTATCATATTTGGATATGACCATCCCATATAAAGGATTAATTTCCGGCGATAAAATATATTCACTCCTAAAAGAATTTTTCCAAGATAGGACAATAGAAACTCTGGAAATTCCATTCGCCGCTGTCTCCACCGATATTTTATCCGGAGAAGAAATTGATATAAAGAGAGGAAGGGTAGCTGATGCAGTCCGTGCAAGTATATCAATACCAGGAATTTTCGAACCTCCGGAGATTAACGGGAAAGTATATGTCGACGGAGGAATAGTAAATCCGGTCCCGGTAAATATTCTGAGAGAATGGGGTGCTGATATTATTATCGCAGTCAATTTAAACAGATACATTTCCGGATCACATAAGAAGAACATCTCGCTTGTAAAAAAAATGGAGGAAAAACTCCTTACTCAAAACAAAAATAAGCATAGTAAAGATCTCATTAAACATAAATTGAATATTTTTGAAATAATAAACAATTCATCACAGATCATCCAGAGAAAAATCGGAGATCTGACTTTCGAAAAATATCCGCCGGATTTTTTAATAGAACCGAGATTGGATAATTTCAAAATGTTCGATTTCCATAGAGCAAAAGAGGGTATAGACGAAGGTTATAAAAAGACTGAAGAGATCATTAATGAAATCAAGCTAAAAATAAACAAAAAATAATTTGACTACATTAAAATGAATACTATGCTATTAATATTTCTCGGCAAACTTAATTTCAAGATAGATATTATCCAATTGGCTTATACAACTACCTTCAGCTTTTTCCTTATAGCTTTTATTTAGACTTTTACAATTCGGTGTTAAAAGTATTCCGAAATTATTATCGGAATGGCTGATCCAATTCCAAACCACAGTCGATAAGTTAAAACTTTTCGGATTAGACGACAAAAATGATAGTGCCAATGCAACTAATTGCTTATTTCCTTTAGAATCTATTTTATACATTTTCATTTTACAATTCGATCCGGTAATATCCACTTTATTATAATGCAGTTTAGCATCTACAACTATTCCCTTACCTTTGAATTGACTCACATCAAAATAGATAATGCTTTTGAATATTTCTCCAAGCCATTGTGTTTTTTTTACACTTACAAAAACGAAATGATATCCAACCTTACTCCAACTATCACTAGTGTGTCCGCACGGTATTGATGATGGTTTAGGATTGTCAGATTTTCTTTTACAATAATTATCAATTTGTCCATAAATTTTAATTGTTTTAACCGTCGGTTTTTTTCTAAGACTGAATGCTTTACTCATTCCTTCGGCAGACTCACCTTTAGTGACAACCTTGATCTTGTATTTCCCCTCATTTTCATTTGGAACCGTCCACAAATAATTTGACTGCGAACCAAGAAAGACATCATTTTTTACACAGATCTGCTTTACCAGTTTATTGTCAGCAGCATTACAGAGAAGGATATAAATCCGCTTTCCCTTAGAAAACTTATTTTCCCAAATAATACGGTATTTTCTTCCAACAACCCAAACATTACCGGAAGAAGGTTTTAAAACCTTAATATTCATTTTTAGAGGTTGTAAGTTTTTGATATTTATACTTAACTTGGACTTGGAAATTGTAAAATTCCCATCCGACAGATCACCTGTCACTCCGCTCTTCTTTACCTGTATCTGATAATTTGATCCGGCAGATATCAGACCACCACCAATTATATTGGATATTGTCCAGCTATAACTACCGGAACTTACAGGAACATTCTGAGCAATATATCCGAGGCTGCTTCCGTTCTGAAACAGTTTTATACCGATATTACCGGAAACTCCGTTTGATGTCCAGGTTACATTATAGGTACTTCCCAGTTTCCAATTCTCTCCTCCGTTCGGTGAAGTAACCGTAATACTTTGTGAATATACCATTCCGATGCTTACAAACAGAATAGACATTAAAATTAACAATTTTTTCATTTCTCCCTCCTACTCCCCTTATAAGATATATGTAGCAGATGAAAGAAAATCTCAAAATAGTTTTTTATTATTTCTTGTATTTACCTTATTATCTTCCCCTTACTGTATTATCATCCCCGTAAAATCTGAAAAATGCCAGAATAAAATTATTTTTATAAGAGTTTGGATATCCCTGATTATTTGCTTCCTGCGGATCTGCAACAAGAAGAATTTTTCTAAAAGTCGAATCACGTGGAATTGAGAATGATATCATATCGGATTTAAAATATTTCTCTTCTCCGGGCTTTAGCGTTAATTTACCGAGAGTGATTGCTGATTTATTTCTGTTAAGATATGGTCCATCCATGAATAATTTAATATCGAATGTTCTGGTAGTACAACCCCAATTCCATACTTTAACTCCAATATTCGTTACAAATGAAAATCCCGGATATTTGAATTTACCGGATAAAGTATATTTTTTAAATCTTTCTATGGCAATTGCATCCCTTACATTTTTATACATTATAAAATTACCGTCAATTATAATATCCGATTTTTTTGTCTTACACAGAATTCCGGATTTAGCAATTTTTTCTCTCTCTCCAAAATTTATCCGGACGGTATAAGAAACAATACCACTCTGCGGAATAAAATTTGTGGATCTTTTATCAAAACAGTCATAACGATATATCTTAAAAGCTTCTGTCTGATATTTTCCCAATGATATTATTTTAAATACTTTTTGACCGGACTCATTCAAATTATTACAATGCGATGAGTTATAACTGCTTGAAGTAGTGGAGTTTAAAAAATATTTTATCTTCAAATCTCCTTTAAATGGAGAAAATCCTTGATTTCTCACTCTAACCTGAATTGATTTACTTCTTTGATCGTAAAATACATCTTCAATTAGAAGATCCGGCTGATCCGCTCCGAGAAAAGCCGTATTTCCACTGTTTTTATTATTAATGGTAAAAATACCACTTTTTGCTTCATGATTTCTGATTCCGGATCTTGACTTAACTTTAATTCTATATTTCCCGCTCGGGATATTATAATCTCCCCTAAATTTCCACCTGAAGCTGTAAATATAACTGTTTTTTGAATCTTTTGAATAAGCATGAATATTCTTTTTTAGAAAAATCGGAGTAAACGATCCGTTAACATCAGCTGACTCCAGTAAAACATCAACATAGAACTCATAAAAAGGCCACTTATCTTTAAAAACTTCGAATGTAATTTCATAATTGCTAAGAGGCTTCCAGATATACCCTGCTCTCGGAGAATAGAAGATGATATTTTTTCCTGCAATAGAATAGGCCGGTCTCGGATCAATAGTTATACGAGTAGGAGATTGAAAAGATTTTTCTAATTGAATACCTTTAAATGGAGGTTGATTCGGTATAGTAGTTAATTTATTTATTGAAAAAACAGAAGATACTGATGATATTTTATCATCCATTGAACTTATCTTTACCTGATAATTTCCGGCATTAACATGAGAAGGAATTTTCCAGTTAAACACTTTATTACTCGCAAAAACCGAAGGAATAATATCAATGATTTTTGTAGAACCTTGATAGAGTCCGATCTTAACATTCGTACCAATATTTCCCAAAAAATCCCATGTGATATTCCCGATATTACCCACATACCATGTCTCACCCTGTTTAGGATTATTAACCGTAATAGACGCTGGAAATGACGGAGGAACTATATTTCCTTTGGGCGGAATAATTGAAAAGACTCCATTCGACAAATCACCCGCTACTCCATTCTGCTTTAACTGTATCTTATAATTTGTCCCTGTAGAGATCTGTCCAACGCCGATTATATTTGATATAGTCCATCTATAAACTCCCGATACAACGGAAACATTCCGGGCAATATATCCTAAACTTTTACCATTTTGAAATAACTTAATACCAATATTCCCACTCATACCCTTTGTTGTCCATTGTATATTATAAGTTGAACCTTTTTCCCAACGCTCTCCACCATGCGGATTTGTAATATTTATACTTGCTTTTTGTACTGTTTTTGTAATTGAAAAAAAACCACGGGAAATATTACCTGTAACCCCGCTCTTTTTTACCTGTATCTGATAATTTAATCCTACCGAGATCGGACCTGCCCCAATAATATCGGAAATTGTCCATTTAAAACTACCTGAACCGGAACCTACAGGAACATTCTGAGCAATATACCCGAGGCTTTTTCCATTCTGGAATAGTTTAACTCCAACATTTCCGGTTACTCCGTTTGATTTCCAGGTTATGATATGAGTTGAACCCAGATCCCACTTTTCTCCCCCGTTTGGATTTGTTATCGTTATTGACTGTGTGAATATTAATCCTGATGCAAATATAATAATTATAAAACTAAGAAATAGTTTTTTCATGATCTCTCTCCTTTTCTACTTTAAAAACATTATATAAAATAGTGAAAAATATATCTCATTTTTTTACAACTAAACTAATAATAAAAGATTTTCTATTTTATCTTCCTTGTGAATCTGCACTCCGGATAGTTGCTGCATCCGAGGAATTTTCCGAACTTTCCCTTCATCTCTCTCAACGGGCTTCCGCATTCGGGGCATATCAAATCTCCCGAAAGATCCTCTTTTTTTTCTCCGAGATTAAAAGTATATCTGCATTCGGGATAGTTTGAACATCCGAGGAATGATCCGAATTTCCCCTTCCTTTTAACAAGAAGACTTCCGCACTCCGGACAATAATTAGTGCCGTTCCCTTCTTCACCGGTCATACTCATATATTCTTCACAAATATCATTATAACCGCACCATCTGCAAAGAGATGAAGGCTTTGCCGGAAATCCCTCCGAATTCTCTATTATTTCAATTTTTTTCTCTATTTTCGATATATATACCTTTATTTCCTCCCGTTTCACTCTTGCAACTTTTGTCTTTGAATTTTTCAGATCTTCATAGCATATCTCTATCTCATTATCCATATTATTTTCATAAATATATATGGAATATGAAGGAAGTTGGAGAGTATCCTTAGGTTCTCCAACTCTTCCCGTTTTAAAATCAGTAATTCGAAGTGTTCCGTCTTGTGTTCTTGAAACCCTGTCTATAACTCCCTTAAACACTCTATCTTCGGAAAGCTTTATTTCAAACTTATGCTCAAGCATCAATGTCTCGCTAATATCATCTTTAAATACATTTTCATAATAGGAGGTTAGAAGTTCCAGACCAAGATCCAAATAGTCCTGTATAGCTTTCCCATCAACAATCACTTTAACTCTTGTCTTATCCGATTCGTCCCAATATTTTCTATAAATCTCCGCTAAAGAATTGACTTCAACACTTTCATTATCCTTTATTTTTTGATAAATGTTTTCAAGAACGAGATGAACAATACTCCCCATAAACGCTTCAACCGACTTAAATGCTTCGGGGAGTTTCTTAATATATCTGAATTCAAATGCCTTCGGGCAATTATCAAAACCCGACAAGGATGAATAACTGTAACTTTTCAATTGTTCGTTCATCTCTTCTTTTTCCTCTTTTTTACCGAAAAACCGAATTTTCCTATTCTTTCTCCGAGAGTATAATATTTTCCGTGGGAATAACAGATCGGCTGCGATGTGCCGAGATTAAATGCTCCGGTCTCCTTATCAATAAATTTTTCAGAGGCATGAACCTGTAAAATATCTGCAATGAACATATAGTGTGATCCCAACTCTTTTATTTCGCGAATCCTGCATTCAAGGTTAACCGGAGATTCCGCGATCAAAGGAGCTTTAACATTTAATGCTCTCAGAGGTGTCAAGCCCATCTCTTTAAATTTATCATGATCCCTTCCTGATTTCACTCCGCACCAGTCGGTCGCATAAGCCAGTTTTTTTGTAGTTAGATTAATAACAAAGTCCATAGTCTTTTTTAACAATCCGAAAGAATATCTCTCCGGACGAACGGATATATAACAGGTTGGCGGATCAGTCGACAATATCCCCGTCCAGGCAACCGTTATAACATTAAACTCTTTATCAAAATCACCGCAGGTTGCAAGAACAACCGGCAAAGGATAGATCATTGTTCCGGCTTTCCAGACCTCCTTTTTAAAAAGAGAACTGTCTGCTGAGACCCTGCCGGTTATATGTTTTTTTTTCATAAAAAAATCAAACTACTTCTGACCTGTCTTTTTAATAATATGAAATCCGAATTTCGTTCTGACCACTCTGCTTAACGCTCCGTTTGACATCCTTTTAACTGCATCTTCAAATTCTCTTACCATCTGCCCCTCTCCGAACCATCCGAGATCACCACCCTTACTCTTACTCGGGCAGATTGAGAACTCCTTTGCAAGTGTTGAAAAGTTTTTTCCTCCTCGAAGATCTTTGTATATCTTCTCGGCAAGATTTTTATCTTTAACCAGTATATGACTTGCTCTCCACTCCATAACGCCTCCTACTTCATAAAAATAAGTGAACCCTTCGGAAGGTTGTTAAAACTATTCATCTTATCACCTGTAATAGCTCCCTCCCCGGGAATATAATATACAGTCTCTTTTTTATTATACGCTCGTCCGGCATAGCCCCATGCCGTTTTTCCTTTCACAGGTTTGATTAAAAAAGGACCTTTGTATCCTATCAGCATTTTTACTCCGGTTGGGAAAGAATCCCAGTCCGAAAGTTTATCTCCATTCATATATCTGCCATCCGGGAAAAAATAGAAAGTAGTGCTTTTTTTATAATCTTTTCCCGCATAACTCCATGCTGTAAAATCACCCTTTATCTCAAGCAGAGGTCCAGCTTGTTTTTCAATTTCCGCAGGATGATTTAAAAATACTTTTGTCCCCACAGGTATTTTATCCCATCCGATCTTCTCTCCGAGTTTATCTCCGCTTACGGTGCTCCCGTTCGGCAGAATATAACTTGTCTCAGGCTTGTTATAATCTTCACCCGCAATATTCCATGCGGTATTTTCATGACTTATAACATTTGAAATTATTACGGGGGAGACAGACGCGACCGATATTTTGATCGAAGAATCTTTTTTCGGAACAGTAACTGTTTTTTTCTCCGAAAGCAATTTCTTTCTCGCCAATAAATTTTTTCTTCCGTAAAATATCCTGCTTATCTGAAAATCTGAAGTCAATCTTCCTGCTCTTACATCGGGATCAAATGTCCACCAGCTTCTTAAACCTGCCCTTATAGGTTCAAAATTCAACGCACATCTTTTTCTTCCTCTATGATTTGAATGAAACCAGTGATTTGGCTTTCCATATGACACCTGGCAATGCGTGAGAACATTTTTATCCTCAATTTTATAAATTTTCTGAAGCTCTTTTAACAATAATGAAAGGGACCTGTATTGCATATCGGTAATATTTCCATAATGATAACCCACAAGTTCAATCCCTATTGAGTATGAACTAAGATCGGTTATACCGTTCCACATGCTTAACCCCGTATGATCAGCTCTATATTTATGATCAAGAATTTTATAAACATAGCCGTCTCTTGCTATCGCAAAATTTGCATGTCCACCCCTTGTTCTATGATTCCCGACCCTCTTTCCTTTTGAAAGTGTTCTTAAAGTGCTGACCCTTCCGGCTTCGGAAGTATGAACAATTATAAATCGTGTACTATTCCTCTTTACTTTATTAAACTGTCTGTTCAGATATTTTCTGTAATCGACAACGGGATATTTTGATTTTTTTGCAGCTTCAGATATGGAATAGTTAAATATAAACAGGTATAACACCAATAAAATGCAGAATAGTATTGAGTTGATTTTTTTTCTTTTTCTCATAAAATGAAAAGCTGTTCCGGTTAAATCCAATTTCCATTATAACAACATTTAAAATCTCTATCAACAACCGGAAATTCTTTTCAGATCTTTTTCCTCTTTCCCCGATCGTTTATAAACTCTTATCTCTTCTTCATCATCCTCATCCGTATAATCGACAATAATATAGTGTTTTGAAATTTTTACGGTTTTATTTCGTACACAGATTTTTGCAATCAATTTTCCACTACTGTCAAAAAGGTAATAATCAAGCATTTTTTTTTCTTCATCTTTTGTAACATCAACCAGAATATTTCCGTCGGGAGTAATCCGGAATCCATTGTGACAAGGTTTATATTTATATATGGAATCCTTATATTTTTCCGCGACATTGCCAAATGTTTTGTACCATCCGGGATCACTTGTCACAAAATATTCTTTTATTCTCTTTCTCCACCGGTCGAGATCTTTCGAAGTAATTTTTTCGGGAGAGGGAATCGGAATTTTTATAGATGAAATCTTTTTTCCATCCAAACCAAGCAGTACAAAAGTATTGCTTAATCCGTCTGAAAAGAGAATGCTCCTGTTCTGCATCACTCCCCAGTTAAATTTTGGAATAAAAGGAATACCGATATCTCCTCCACTCGAAATATTGGAGATTCTTGTATCGTTGTAACTTTTTTTTATTTCAAAATATTCTCTGCTCTTTACATTAAAACTATATATGACATCCCTGTTCCCATAGTAATAGATCTTTCCTTTTTTAAAAACCTTTCCTGAATAAGTGACTCTTAAAATGAAAATATCCTTTCCCATATCAATTGCTTTGACTACTCCGTAGAATCCTTTAAAAGGAAGTTTTAAGGTTTTAATGAATTTACCTTTTAATGAAAAAAAAGTTATCCAGTTATGCCCCTGAAAATATTCGGTTGCAAATATCTTTTTCCCATCATAGGTAAACCCGAATCTTCCGTCTCTTTTAAACTCTCCGGGACCTTCGCCTCTTCCTCCCATTCTAAAAAGGAATTCTCCATCCGGAGAATATACTTTTATAAAAAGATCTTTCCCGTCATATATGTATATATTGCTTTCGGGACCCTCTTCCGTTTGATAAGGAATGAAAGCCTCTCCCTCCTTCACTTTGGAACCCGGCACAACATACTTTTCCGAAGAGAATGTGAATATCGCTAATATTAATAATGTAAAAAGAAATATGAATGATCTTTTCATCTTGACTCCTTTTTAAAACGATTATATTTGAAGATATACTGTTTTTCAAATTTCCCTGCTTTCAAAATTTTTATAGAAAAAACTTCCCGATCTTCTTACTACTGAACAAAAATTTCCATCCTAACGTATAAATTCAGTTAACAAAAAATCATTTAAATTAAAAAAGGAGTCGGAAAATGAGAAATTCAGCAATTGTTTTATTAATATCTTTGTTAATAGTGTCTCCTGCTGTTTTCGGATCGCAGGAAAAATTTGATAAGGGAAAACTTGATGATCTTTTACATAAGCTTGATATTAATAAAAAAGCCATGTTCGGCATGGTTATTTCAAAAAACGGAAAAACCGTTTATGAAAATTATATCGGTTTTGCCTCCGTCAAAGATAAACTGCCGATAACAAAACTGACAAAATTCAGGATCGGTTCCATTACGAAAATATTTACCGCATCAATCATCTTTCAGCTGATTGAAGAAGGGAAAATAAAACTTTCTTCCAAACTATCCGGGTTTTTCCCGAAAATAGTAAATGCCGAAAAGATCACAATCTCAGATCTATTAAGTCACCGCAGCGGTATACACAATATAACGAGTGACAAAGACTATCCGAAATATATGACAAAAAAGAAATCAAAAAAAGAGATGCTTGCCATAATAACAAAATGCAAACCCGATTTTAAACCCGGAGAAAAATTTTCATACTCAAATTCAAACTATCTTCTTCTCGGTTATATCATTGAAAAAATAACGGGAAAACCGTATAGAGAAGAACTTAAAACAAGAATAACTGATAGGATAGGATTAAAAAACACATACTACGGTGGAAAAATTGATATAAGATCAAATGAAGCAAAATCATACATGTTTGAACTTGGAGAGTGGAAAGAAGGACCCGAAACCGATATGAGTATCCCGCACGGAGCGGGTGCAATAGTCTCAACACCGAAGGATCTGACCGTATTCATAACCTCCCTTTTTTCAGGAAAACTCATTTCAAAAGATTCTCTGAATCAGATGAAGGATATCAGGGATGGGTATGGAAGAGGATTAATGATATTCCCTTTTAACGGTAGATTTGCATTCGGTCATGACGGTGGCATTGACGGTTTTATCTCCAATGTAGCCTATTTCCCGAATGACAAAGTTGCCGTTTCCCTTATTTCCAACGGAATTCATTATAATTTCAACAATATCCTGATCGGGATTTTAAGCATCTATTTTAATCTTCCATATAAAATACCCGATCTGAGTGCAAAGGAATTTAAAATTGAAACTGCAGAATTAAAAAAATTCGAAGGAAAATTCACATCGAAAATGCTGCCGTTAGAGATAACTTTGAAAATAAAAGAGGGAAAACTTTTTGCTCAGGCAACGGGACAATCCGAATTTCAGTTAACTTCATTCGGCGAAACCGAATTCAGGTTTGAAGCGGCAGGGCTTACCTTGAAATTTTCAAAAGATAAAAACGGAAAGATTTTATATGACTCTTTTATTCTAAATCAAGCGGGAAAAGATTTTCTTTATAAAAAGCAAATAGTGAAAAAATAATTAAATATAACTATTTCAAACCTGAGGTGACGCCCCTATGCAAATATATTGTTTTCAGAAAATTTTATTATTTTTCCTTTTTTTTATTGGTTTAGCTAAAATCATGCCCCCTTCTCTTGCTGATCACCTCTCCCTATACCCTGTTGTTAATGACAAGTTCTTAAAATATCCTATTTTACATATAGAATTACCGAAAGGAAAAAATCGGCATCCCAGAATTGTATCGGACCGTCCTTTCCCCCGTCATCATCCCTGTCGACACCGTAACTATAGAGCATCTGTTTTTTTTCATGCCATATATAAGGCTTTCCGGAGCAGGGATCCTGAAGTGATCTATAACTGTCTAATCCGTCCAGATTTTTCTGAACTGATATTAATGGATCATACTTTAAATGAAGTTCCGCTGAAATTCTGGTCATATCATAAAGAACCTTGGAATGCCAGGATTTAAGAACTACTGTTGCAAAATTTCCCAGTGCAGCTTTTTTATAATGGAATTTTCCGAATGGATTCTGCACCCACCAGAAAAATCCCTGCTTTACATTCTCTAATTCTCTGGGATCAGACTCCCATTTGTATGGAGGAGTTCTGTCACTCTTAATTATCTTTGAAAAGTGGTCATAATAATACTTTTTTGTCCTATTGTTCTGAAAGAGTGGGATAATACTCTTAACCTGGGATGTACTGAAACCTTCTACCTGCAGAGGCTTTCTGCTTCCGTACTCATCATATTTAATATCAGGCATCCTCAACAGCACCAGTTCGAAAACCTCATCGGGGCAATCCGGCCGGTTCATTATTGAATTGATTCCCCAGATAGAGATCTTTAAGATCGTCTTTGCCACCAGATTTGTTATAAGGGTCCTACTTCCCTTTGTTGCTTTTTTGGCAAAATCCATATTTTTTATAATATTTTCTGTGGATTTAATCCAGTTACCTTCAAATGCATTTAGAACATTAAAAGCCGTATACTGTTTTGCAACATGGATCCATGTCAGAAGATCAGGGACAGTTACCACTGCAAAATTAATCTTATTATCTTTAAAAACAACAAGAGTATAGTCATCAAAATATCGGATATTTAAGGCTTTTTCATACCTCTCCATTAATGGTTTCATAAGTTCTTCCATTTTTAGAACATCTTCTCTATTCTTCAGTATTGATCTTCCCCAGTCTCTGTTTGCATATTGTGAATAATTATCCCAGAGATCACTTTTTTTAAGGATCTCTCTCCTTTTTTTTTTTAATCTTTTGATGAATTCTCTGTTTTTTGGATTGCTTTTACTATTAATCCAATTCTTTATGCTTTTTTCTGTTGTTTTTTTTGGGTCGTTCAGATCTTTATACATTTTTAGTAACTTTTCGGATTCAATATCAACATCAGGAGGTTCGGCGAGTGTCCATAGCTTATAGAAGCCATTCTCCTTATCCACCGGGATGGGTGGAAAGAGTTCATTCAGGAATGCAACCACCGATGATGTATCTATATCTCCGGCTGCTTTGAACTTTGGCTCTTTAATATCGGTGAGCAGGTTAAATCCTGACCATAAAAATAAAAAAACAATTAAAATCAATATGATCCTTAAAATAATTTTTTTCATTCTTCCTCCTTTTACAGAAATAATAATAGTATAGAACACTAAAAAATAAGTCTCTTAATTGTAATCAATTGGTAATAAGATTGTAAGCAAAAACCGGAAGACAGCATTCAGCTTCAACTAAAAACATAAATACGAGCACGAAATAGAATCACCCCCCAATGGACAAAGTTCTAATGATCAAAACAAAAAAGAGAAACCCGTTAACGCCACAGATATATAATTATCTAAAAATAGAAAAGTGTTTTTTTAATTTAAGGAGCAGCCATGATCAGTTTTTTTATATTATAAACTTATATCCTGCACCGTGAATGGTGATAATATGTTTGGGGTCTTTAGGATCTTCCTCTATTTTATTTCTAAGCTTAACTATAAAATTATCAATAGTTTTCGGGGACGGATAATATTCATCTCCCCATATTTCATCAATTATTTTATCCCTTGAAATAACTTTTTCATTATTATCAAGTAATAGTCTTAATATCCTTTGCTCTTTCGGTGACAGGGTGAGTTCTTCATTCCTTCTTTTTACAATGAACCTGTCAAAATATATGACAGCATTTCCCACTTTCACCTCATCATCCCTGCTCTTTTCTTTCGGTGTTAAACGTTTAAGTATTGCTCTGATCCGTGCGATCAGCTCTTTTGCACTGAAGGGCTTTGTTATATAGTCATCGACACCCAGTTCAAACCCTAAAAGTTTATCATTTTCTCTGCTTTTAGCCGTTAACATAATGATAGGAACATGAGGATCCGAAGCTCTGATCTTTCGGCAAACCTCAAACCCGTCTGCTCCGGGCAGCATAACATCAAGAATAATGAGATCAGGTTCTTCCCGCTCAAATATGCTGTATCCTTTGATCCCGTACTCCTCGGAGATAACAGAAAAATCGTGAAAGGTCAGAGCACTTGTAAGCCCTTCAACAATTGTTTTATCATCCTCTATGATCAGTATTTTTTTCATTATTACCCCTCGTTGTTTTCCATATCTTTGTCTTGATTTGGGAAGAGGATAGAGATTGTTGTCCCTTCCCCGGGTTTACTTTTTATTTTGATCTTTCCATTGTGAGCTTTTACTGCATGTTCCACTATAAATAATCCCAGACCACTCCCTTCCCTGGCAATCACATTTTTATCTATTGACCTGAAAAATTTATTGAAGATCTCCGACTGATCCTTATCAGCGATCCCTATTCCCTTATCCTTTACTTCGAGGATCGTATAGAGACCTTCTCTGAAAATTTTTATGGATATATATTTTTCCCCGGTTGAATATTTGATACTGTTTTGCAGCAGGTTTGATAATATTAATTTGAATGCTTCTAAATCTACAGGCAGCGGCGGCAGATTACGTTCCATATTTTCCTCCAAAATAAAACCGTAAGATCCCAGCTCATCCCTGTATCGGTCCAATATTTTTTTAGTAATAATCTGTATTTTTATATTTTCAAAATGGTATTGTTTTTTCCCCTCTTCAATATTTGAAAAATTGAGCATATTATCAATGGTCTCGTTCATTCTTCCTGTTTCCCGAATGATATTCTCTATAAATTCATTTTTTTTTGTCTCATCATTTATCCATCCGGAGGATATATTCTCAGCCATTAGCCTTAACCTTGTGAGGGGTGTTTTCAGGGTATGGGACACACGGTCTACAAATTCTGACTTTGATCTTAATATTTCTATCTCCCTTGAAAAATATTTATAAAATAGTATAGTACCGAGGAAAAGTGAGACAATCAGTGCAAAGATCAGAATGTAACTTATCTGCATATCCTTTTTTGCTTTATTGCTGAAAAAATCTTTTTCCCGGGAATAGATGCTGAGAGAATTTCCTTGAAGAATCTTCCTGAATGGCACACTCATCAGAGGGTAAGGATGGGGAGTACCGGTATTTATGAGATCTTTGTTATTGTTTTTTATTATTAAAAGCTTAAGTCCTCCTGAACTAAATATATTTTCCGGCATTTCATCGAACAAACTCTTCTTTAATATATCCTCTGATATCATAAAACCAAATGTTAATCCTGATTGATTTTTCAATGAAGGATCGATCAATTTATAACAGATCTCTCTATTCATCCCTGGAGGAAGGGTAACCGGATATATACTGATTTTTTCTTCCCTCGGGATCTTACTTTTGATCAATAACTCCCTGAAAACTTGAAAAAATTTTGATTTTTCATCACTTGGGGTGTAGAGTTCCTGCAGTTTTAATATTGAAGCCTTCAGTTCCCCGTTTCCATTGCGGACCGGGTCTGAGTCTCCTGTATTCAAGTCCACATACCTCCATCTTAGCCTCATATCCAGATCGGAAATATTTTGAAGTTCCCTGATGGTTTTTGTTACTTTATCTCCCTTAAGAACAGGGGTTATGTTCTCTCTGGACCTGCTGATAAGATCCAAGGCCTCATTTTTGTATAACTCGAACTCCACCGATCCTGAAGTGCTTTCAAACCTGATAATATTTTCATAAAGCCTGAGGTAAAATTTCAATGCTTCTCCACTCTTGCCGAGATATTTATTTGTGAGAGCAACCTGGCGAAGAATAGTAAGGTATAAAGAAGTGTTGGTTTTGGCATAAGCGGAATATTCATTAAGGATCTTCCGATAATAATATGATGACTGGAAAAATTTATTAAGTTTAAAATAGCTTCTGGCAATGGAGTTCAAAATGTATGGATATACCCTTTTTGATGGTTTTAATTCCAGACACCGGAGATAAAACTTTATTGCAGTCACATATTGCCTCTCACTGAACTCAAGGCTGTTCCCCTTATAGTAAATGTTTTTGATCCCCGGATCGATTGCAGCAAGGTCGGTGCTTTCACTTTTTTTTACCTCTGTTTTTCGTGTCAATGGAAAGATGAATCGGTTGTTTTTGTCGATGAGAAACGGATATTTTACCACAGCATTGTTTATTACAGCTCTTTTTACTGTTTTTAATATGGATTCGGGGTTTTCAGGATCTATGGGATTTTTCTGTATCTCTGTAAATGCTTTTTCAGTTACCTTTAAAAACCTGCTCTCAATATTTTCCCTTAAAATATTAAGTTCCTTCCTGAAATTATCCTGAAGGTTAAGCTCCCTTGAGATCTTTTGCCCGGAAACATGGTAAATCCCCAAGATACTTATAATGATTCCCGGTAAAATTACCGAAACAGGTATCAGGACGGGGAATCTCTTTTTGTTCTTAATCATTTTCCTTTCTGTAGTCAGGGGTGACCGTGTGTTGTTTCTTTGCAATTTCATTTTCTTAAATACCCTATTCCCGAAATTCCTTTCTTATCCTTAGATAATAATATCAAAAATCAGAGTTTTAATAAATTAAAAGATATAAATGTGTTACCTATGTTCCGGTCACACAAGGGACAACACAATTCAAAATTGAATTGACAAATTCCGTAATTTCTTAATGACGTTCACGAAGTGAACTAATGACCATAAATGACAAGCTCTTTAATCCCATTATCCCAAAATCTACTTATGGCGAGGGACAACTATTATCCGCATCAAATATCATCTCCTCAAGCCTGCTCAAAGCATTAAAAATTTAGATTTTTATTCTAGTTGAAAAAATCAAATAAGTATTGTATATCTTATAAGGAGTTAAAAATATGTTAAATTTAAAAGAAATAAAAACGCAATATATCACTGATGAAATAGGAAAAAAAACTGCCGTAATTATACCTATCTCCGATTTTGAAGAGTTAATGGAAGACGTTAAAGATTTGATTATTGTTGCGAACAGAAGAGATGAACCGACCGTCACTCATGAAACCCTGAAAAAAGAATTAAATATAGATTAATCTTATTAATTTTTAACAAAACAAAATGCCGAAATACAAAATGGAATGGAAAAAATCAGCTGTTAAAGAATTAAAAAAGCTGGATAAAAGACAAATCATAAGAATAATAAATGCAATTGAATTATTATCGGACAACCCAACACCTAACAATTGTAAAAAACTAATTGGTTCCGAGCATATATACAGAATTAGAATCGGAGATTATAGAATTATTTATTCAATTGAAAGTAATTTACTATTTATTGAAATCATCAGAATTGGACATAGAAAAGATATTTATAAAAAAAACAAATAGCTGATATCCTTTATTCATTTAACTTTCCTTAATCATCATCAATCCGGTTTTTGGTTAGGGATAGAAAATAGGACAATTAGAATAATTCATATAATAGTTTCATAACAATTACTCATTAACCACCGTTAACTCAAAAATCAATTCATCAAAATCATCATCAGGATGTCCGTCATTACAATAATATCTTTTGCCATTCTCTATCTGTTCAAAAAATAAAGCTGCACCATTGTGTCCAGTTTGAACAAACTTATCTTCATCTTCCCAAACATTATAAATCAAAATCTCTTTTTCTTTTGTTTCAACTTCAAAAACAACCTCATTCGGAGCGGTATGTTCCCATAAATGAATACCCTTCTTTATTTTTTGTTTTTTAAAATAAAAGAAACCTTTTTTCCTAAAAGCAATAGATATCCCCTGCTTCCATTCTGAATTGGTTTTAATAAATTTTAGTTTTAATTTTGTTCTTTTATAAGGTATCTTAAAATAATCATATAAACGAATCATTTTCCCTTTGTATTCGAAAGGGTTTCCATTAGTCTCCATAAATTTACTTTGAAATGAAATCATTTTATCTCCAATTATTGTTTGTTAGATGTCTAAAAGGATCTATTTTTGCATGTTCTTCAGGCAATACTTTTTTGAACTCAAATAATCCTCCCTTTCGCATAGGAGGTATGTGATGCAATTCCATACTTTCAAACATTCCTGTTTCTGAGTTATAAAATTTTGGAGCCAACCCTTTTTTCATTCGTAGTATGGTTCAGGGGTGACCGTGTGTTGTTTCTTTGCAACTTCATTTTCTTATCATCCCCCTTGTTCCAAGCTCCTTTTATATCTTGAATAAATCATATCAAATATGGTCAAATATGAAAACATCTTTATAAATTTTCATTCAAATCATCACATATCCGACTTTTATTAATAGATAAGCTAATAAAAAAATCCATGAATCAAACCACCGCCCATATTTCTTATTTTTTTGTTTCTTTAGCAGTAGACGATTAAATAAATAAAAAAAGCAATAAATAATTAAATTAAAAATAATTTCAGTTTGATAAAGTAAATTAATATAATCAATAAACCTCTTTCAGACATAATAATATTGTTCCGGTTTACATTCTGTAATCT
>Ga0256845_1000494_pt1 | contig 36888 bp, 54 predicted proteins | sample RiftiametaG_FD_189101 | JGI IMG/M metagenome (GOLD analysis project Ga0256845, IMG submission 189101) | Tube worm associated microbial communities from hydrothermal vent at the East Pacific Rise, Pacific Ocean - Riftia | ecosystem: Host-associated > Annelida > Integument > Unclassified ...
TTTTTTTTATGGCAAAAAAAAATAATATATCTAAAGCCATAAAAACAAAAAGTACAAAAAGAAAAAAAGAAAAAACTGCTGTAAGCCATATAAATAAAAGCTTGCGAGCGTAAAGACGTAAAACACTAAATAAAAACGAATTGTGATTTACATGCATTTGACTTGTATTTTTACTTGGGCAAAAGTTAGATGCACTTTGATAACAAGCACAAAACACCGCAATAACTTGTATTTACAAGCCTTACAATACAATTAAATAAAATAAAAAATACCATTTAAACACCTATTTAAACACTTTTTACCAAAGTGGCTAAGGCTGTTGTTTTAGTGGTTGGGCATAGTGTTGGGCATAGTGTTGGGCATAGGGAAAGTGATTTAAAAAAGTGTGAGTTTGCCCCCTCTAGTACAAAATAATTACATCTAAACGCTAAAATATGCGTGAGCTGACCCCCTTAATACATAGTAAAAAACAACACAAAAACAACGCAAGTCGTTTATATGGTTACGGTATAGCGTATATTTGTTATTAAACACACTGTATTTTTGTGTGTGTTTTGTTGTTAAAATGTAGATTTGTTTACAAATTGGTGCAAAAATATCATTATTCTTGCTTTGCTTTTTCAAGTCGTAATAATTTATGGTCCTTTTGTTCTATAATTAACTCTTTTCTTCCAAGTTCTTTTGTTAATTCCTTGTTTTCTGTTTTTAGCTCAGATATTGTTTTTTCAGCATATTTTAATTCCTCTCTCACTTCATCACAATTATTTTTGCCGTAAGTTGCTTGGGGTTCCTCAATTTTATCATAAACAACATTATTTTCTATCAGCATATTGCCTTTTCCGGTTAAAAGCCAATCGGAGTTAATGTCAGTAAATATAGATAATATATTTACTATTGCATCTGAATTAAGTGGTCTTAATTTAGCAGAACCTTTAAAATTACCATAGGTCATGCCTATTTTAGTAAAAAAAGTTTCTAATGTAATACCTTTGTATTTAGCAAGATACAAAACTCTTTCCTTTATGTTAGAAAATTTATTATCCATTTATTTGCATATTAGTAAATTTATTATCTACTTTGTAAAGAAATCAAAATTAAATGACGTAAATATATGAAAAAAAATTTAACCACTCTAAAAAAAGAAATGAAATCGGGCGATAATACTGTTATTGCTGAGAAAGTAGGGTGTTCTCAAGAGCATGTGAGCCGTGTATTAGCAGGCAAACAGCCTTCCGATACAAAAACAGGCAGAAAAATTATTGATGTTGCAATAAAACTTATCGAAAGTAGAGAGGCAATAAAGCCAAAACAAATATCAGACGAAGAATATCAAGATTGGCTGATATCTAAATAATAATAATCACTAAAAAAATTAAAATTATGACACTTAAATCTAATCAACAGAATAATCAAGTTTCCATCCGTATTCCGAAGCCAAAGCTTCAACAATTTGTAAAACATTGTGTATTGAAGAAAATTCCCGTTCCACAAGAGATAATTCTACCATTAAAATCCAATCTTTCTCCGAATAATCCAACTCGCTATCACGATAGGATAGTTGCTTATTGTAAGAAAAACCAAATAACCTTGATAAATCCTCAAGAAAAAGAAAAAAATCTGAGGAGTTTTCCTCCATCACGTTGTAATCAACATCAAAGTTAATGATGTGCTCAAACTTAACTTTTAAATTGAATAATTTATTTTCCATAGTATAATTTTAAGCAAATATAACAAAAAAAATATGTTCGAAAAATATAACAATATAATATGCGTGCAAGTTGGCTCTATGATAGATAATAATATAATTTCTAAAACAAATTACGATTATCTAAAAAACAAGGGCAAAATCGTGCAAATGCGTAGGTCTTGTTATGCCGTTCCTGCATTAGTTGAATGGGATAGCTTGCCAAAACGATTTAAAGAAAAAATTATACCAATAGCAGGCGACCCGAGAAAAAAAGAACAAAAAACTGTTGGCTTTACAGATTATCTGCAACATGATGAAAGTACTAAAACATTTTTAAAAGAGTATTTAAAGCAGCAAGATGGAAAACATTTAACTGAATTAGCAATTGATAAATACTATGCTCAGGCAATAGTGTTTAATGCTATTACTAAACTTATTGAAAACCACACAGCACGCCAAAAAGCACTCGGTAAACGAGATACTGGTTTTTGGAAAAACATAGCTGCTATTATTTCTGATTTAGATTCTGATCTATATCCTCATAATTTACCAAAACATTATCGCCGTTTAAAAACAAAGTACAGCAAGTACATTCAGCAAGGAGCCGAAAGTTTAATACACGGTGGTACTGGAAATACCAATACAACTAAACTAACTGGCGATGCTAAAATATGGATTTTAGATACTTGGGCAGGTGGTGCGGTTATAATGCCGAGTGTAGCAATGTTATTATCAGCATATAACGAAAAAGCAAACCAAACAGGTTGGAAGTCTTTAAAATCAGAAGTAACACTACACAATTATTTAGATGAAGTAAAACACTTATGGCACGGTGCTCGTTATGGAGAAAAGAAAAGTAAAGAAAAATACACTTATCACATCAGCACTCAATTACCATCAATGCGTGATAGCTTATGGTATTCAGATGGTACAAAACTTAACTTTTATTATCAGTACCAGGATAAAGATAATAAAACACAAATTGGTACTACAAGTGTGTACGAAGTAATTGATGCATACAGCGAGGTTCTACTCGGGTATCATATTTCTAAAACTGAGAATTACGAAGCTCAATTTTTGGCATACAAAATGGCAATCCAACGTTCAGGCAACCGTCCTTACCAAATAACTTACGATAATCAAGGAGGTCATAAAAAATTAGAGAACGGTAATTTCTTAGGTAAAATAGCACGTATTGCAGTAAAAACACAGCCATATAATGGTAAATCTAAGACTATTGAGAGTGCATTTGGTCGCTTTCAAAAACAATTTATGAAAAAGCGTTGGTTTTACACAGGTGGTAACATTACTACCAAAAGCATTGAAAGCCGTGCTAATATAGAAAAAATACTCGCAAACAAGCATAATCTACCTACTTACGAAGAAATGTGTGAAGAGTATCGCTTATGTAGAGAGGAATGGAATGAAAGCATACATTACAACACAGGTATATCACGAATAGAAATGTATAATAATAGTAAGAATGAAGAAGCTCAGCCTTTAAATTTACTTGATATGGTTGATTTATTTTGGATTGAACGCCAAAAACAAGTTACAGTTACTCCAAGTGGCATTATGTTTAAAGATGGTAAAGAAAAGAAGTATTATATGAAATACTTACAAGATGGTATCACACCTGATTTGCAATGGCTAAATAAAAACATAGATAATAAATTTATTATCAAGTTAGATCCTGCAGACGAAAGTTTGATTTATTTATACAAGCAAACACAGCAAGGAAAAGAATTTGTTACCGAAATGACACCTAAAATATTTGTGCATCGTGGCAAACAAGAACAAACAGCCGAAGATTTAGCACACATAAACGCTGTTATGGAAGCGAATCGCCAACAAAGAGTATTTAATAGAGACCAAATGGAGGCAATACAAGAGGTGCAAGGTAATAGCTTAGAGCAAAACGGACTTAACAGCCCTGCCATTGCAGGAATTGAGACAGGAAAGAAAAAACGCAAGGTTACACCTGATACCTACAAAAAGCAAAGTAATATAACTGAATTAGAAATTGTTGAAGCTGAAAGCGAAGAATATAACGAGGCTGACACAAGAAATTTATATATGTAACACTAAAAATTAAAAAAATGAATAACACTGAAAAATCACAGATTAAAAAAGAGCTTAAAAGCTACGTAGAGTTAAAAGGTAGTCAAAATAAAGCTGCCAAAACACTAAGAGGAATTAGTTCAGCAACAATTAGCCAAATGCTAAATGATAACTGGGATTTAATTACTGATGAAATGTGGCGTGCTCTTAAAACTCAAATTAGTAGCACTTCAAAAAATTGGGAAATTGTACCAACCCGAGATTTTAACACATTGCAAACTATTTTAAACGATTCACAATTTGGTAAAATGGTTTTCGCAATAACAGGCGATGCAGGAACCGGTAAAACTGCTACAGTTAAAAATTATGCTAACAATAATAAGCAGACTTACTTATTGCATTGTAACGAGTACTGGAATAGAAAATATTTTTTAACAGAACTTGCAACTCAGATAGGTATTGATGTTGGTGGCTTAACAGTTGCCGAAATTATGGGCGATATCGTACATGAACTTAAACGCCAAGAAAATCCAATTATAATATTAGATGAAGCAGACAAATTAAAGGATCAAGTACTGCAATTTTTCATAACTCTATACAATGAGCTTGAGGACATTATAGGATTGATTTTGTTAGCAACAAATCATCTAAAAAAACGCATAGAGCGAGGCGTTAAACTTAATAAAAGAGGCTACAAAGAAATATACAGCCGTATTGGTAGGAATTTTATACCACTAAAAGGAGTTGGCTACTCAGATGTATTAAATGTATGTGTTGCCAACGGTATTGAGGACAAAAAGCAAGTTAAAGAGGTTTTTGAAAACTGTGAAGGCGACCTTAGAAGAGTTAAACGTAATGTTTTTATTTTAAAGGTAGCTTAACTAAATGAAGAGAGCCAAAAGCATTACCGATATATTAACGCAAAAGTTCAAAACTGTAGCGTTTACAGGCGACTGGTTAAAAGCAATTGGCGAACCGGCATTATCAGGAGCTTGGATAATTTGGGGCGATAGTACAAATGGAAAAACAAGATTTGCATTGATATTAGCAAAATACATATCACAATTTGCAAAAGTAGCTTACAATAGCTTAGAAGAAGGCATATCGCCATCGTTTCGCAAGGCTCTTGTAGAGAGTGATATGGCAGATGTAGATAATTTTATTGTACTTGATGGCGAAGATACGAATGAGTTGAGAACTCGTTTGTCCAAACAGCGTAGCCCACAGGTTATTATTAATGATAGCATTCAATATTTAGGCATTAATTATACAGAATACAAGCAACTGCGTAAAGATTTTCCTAATAAGCTATTTATATTCATAAGCCACGCCGATGGAAAATACCCGGAAGGTAGAGTTGCAAAAAAAGTTCGTTACGATGCCTTTGTAAAAATAAGAATAGAAGGTTATATGGCTTTTCCTCAATCACGTTTTGGTGGTGGCGAAGCATATACAATTTGGGAGCAGGGTGCTGCCGATTATTGGAATAAAGTAAAAAAGGAGGAAAAATAATGACTACACAAAAAACACGTATTTCTACAATCCGAGAAAGCTACTCTAAAAATGGTAGTTTAATATTAAAAAAAGCAGAAATAACAGAACTCGAATATAACGATCAGATGTTTAGAGTTGGTTGCCATTTCTTGGAGGAGCTATATCTCGAAAATGAAAGCTATTATAAAAAGTTTGCATATACGCAAAGTTTTTGGCAATGGTGGTATGCAGAATGGAAAAAATTTGAAGCGGAATATTTAGGCTATTTGTACGAAAACAAGCAGATAGCTACAAAAACACAATGGCAAACATATATGTCGCAAATGGCATTAGATAGTGAAGTAGAGCATTCTTATCATAACCAATACTTAAAAATTATTTATAATGGCAGGATATAGGAAGGAATTAAATGACAGGCTGTTAAAATTAAAAAAAGAGCTTGAAAAAATGGAAGCAAAATTAACTGATAATTATGATATTGATTTGTTTAATAAATACAAATTAAAATTAATTGACTATAAGACAGTTAAGAGCAGGATAGCGAATTTAGGAAAATCCGTAGTTTTAGGAAATTCTGTGAAAGAAAATAATATTATTAACTAAATTAAAAATTCAAATTATGTCAGAAAATGTTGAAAATGTTGATTTGAGCAAATTAAGCTCAGCAGAATTAAAGAAAATTCTTGCAAGAAAAGAAAAATCTGAAAAAGAAGCAAGGCAGAAAGAACTTGCAGCTTACGATGAAGAAAAAAACGAAAAAATATCTAAACTAATGGAAAGAGCTTATGCACTTTCTGTTGCATTAGAAGAGTTTAAGAAGGAGTGTCATACCACTTTTGATGAGCAATCTGAGGCACTTGAAAGATATGGTATGATTAGGAGCAATAGTAAAGGTGGTTTTTCAATAACAAGCAAAAATGGAAGTATGCGAATAACACGCATTAGGAGTACCGAGCCATTTTGGGATGAAAAAAGCATTAAAGCCGTTGATTTAATTAAAGATTTTTTATACAGTACGGTTAAAAAGCGTAATAAGAAATTATTTGAGATATTGATTTCTTTTATTGAGAAAAATAAAAATGGCGACCTTGAATATTCTCGTGTTATGAGTTTAGTTCAACACGAAGATAAGTATGATGACCCTCGTTGGAAAGAAGGCTTGCAACTTATTAAAGAGAGCTATAACAACCGATTAAAAGGCTTTGGTTACGAATTTAAAGAAGTTGACCCGGAAAGCAAAAAGTGGAAACATTTAAATCTTAACTTTTCAAGCATTTAGAATATGAATAAGCACAGTTTATTAAAGGTTTGCCGAATACAAGAAATAGACTTGTTTTTTACGGAGCGTGGATTCTCACGCTCCTACATATTCAAAACAATAATTTATCCTAATTTCTTTATATCAAAGGCAACATATTATGTTTATTTAGGCATAAATGCAAAATCTAAACTTAGAGAAAAAGGCATTAATTGGAAAAAGGAATTAGATGCATTAGTTCCAGTTAACTATACCCAGCTAATGAAAGAACTATCAGGCAAATCATTATTTCACGATTTAACAAAATCTAAATTCGAAGATTACGATAAAATGGTAAAAGAGGGTTGTAAACATTAAAAATAATTAATATGAAAAAAAGAATTTATATAGCAGGAGCAATAAGTGGAATGCCACCTGATGAAGTATCAAGAAAGTTTTTGAACGCAGAAACAACTATAAATGCAATGGGGCATATACCAATTAACCCCTATAAAATAGTACCTAAAATATTACCAAATGATGCTACTCAAGAGCAAAAAGATGAGTTTTGGATAAAAGCTATGACAATATGTTTGCCAGAAGTAATGCGTTGCGATGCTATCTATATGCTAAAAGACGGTTTGCAAAGCAAAGGTGCAAGAATAGAGCATTACACAGCACAAACAATGGGCAAAGAAATTATTTACCAGGAAAACCCTCGTTAAACATGATAGATATTGAAAATACCACAGTGGCTGAGGCTTATGAATTGATAGAAAAAACATTACATCCTCATTCTGAAATTGTAATCGAAAACAAATTTATAAGCGAGGCAATAGTAAACGCTTTGAACAGTGTTTATCGCAAAGGAGTTGCCGATACTAAGGCAATTTGTAGTAATAAAGAAACACAAATAGTAACACCTTAAAATTATGCAATATAAAGAATATTTCGCAATAGAAAAGAGGATGAAAGCCGCAGGATGGCATGGCGATAGAGCTGAGCTAATATCAGATTTTACAGCTGGTAAAAAAGATAGTTTAAAGGCACTCTCGAATATGGAATATAGAGGTTTTATAGCATCATTACAAACTTTCGAAGGAAATGCTAATGATTGGCAAAATAGCCCAAATAACAGAATGCGTAGAAAGCTTTGGTATTTGTTTGTTCGCAAAATGGATTACACAACCGAGCAATTTAATGAGTGGGTTGTTAAATACGGCAAGTTTCACAAACCATTAAAAGAGCATAATGCAGATGAACTGACACAATTACTAACACAGGTTGAGTTGGTATATAAATCTTATATAAATCAAATAAATAAAAAGTAATGGCGATAAATCACTTTAAATTAACTATAAAAACAGATGGTGCTGATGCTGAATTTAAGCTTTCGTATAAAAATGGAAAGTTTCAAAAAATGGAAGCAAAAAAGCAGAAATTACTAGGAAATCAGCGGTTAAAATTATTTCAGTTAGTACCACTTAACGAGTCTGATTTGCAATTAAAAGAATATCTTGGTGTGGAAATATCAAGCTTAGAAAAAAAGCAAAGTCCCTTTTCTTTATTTCTAAATCACTATACTGATTGGTATTTTAAAAAAACAGGTATAAATCATATAATGAATGGCATAGAAGGGAATGCATTGAAATCTATAATAACAAATTTACAAGAGGTGGATGAAAATGCAGCATATATACTATGGTCTCAAATACTTAGTAATTGGCAAAATTTAGAAGCGTTTTACCGCAAGCAGATGGAACTTAGGCAGATAAATTCTAATATCAATATTATTTTAAGGCAATTGAAAAATGGAAATAGCGAAAATAGAGCCGCAAATAATGCAAATGACCTTAGAGAAAGCCTCTAAGTTAGATTTGATAAGGCATTTTAGCAATTTAACAATGGATAAGCTTGTAAAAAAGTCTTATACCTCAATTGGCTCGCTAAAAAAGGCATATTCACTTGAACAAATTGAGAAAGTGATAAAAATATTACTAAACGATTTAAGTGCAAGTTTTGGCGGTTCTTTAAATACCGATCAGATAGAAGAGCTTGCTGTTGAATTAACAAGTAATATCTTGATAAACCTTAGTTTAGAAGATGTTTATTTCACTTGCCGACAAATAAAAATAAGTAAAAATTACCATAAACTTAATGTGAATATTGTTTTAATGGCATTTGAAGAGCATTTAAGTAAGCGTTCGGAAGCATATTATGAATGGAATATAAGTAAAGCACCAGATGCTGCAGGTGATGTTAAAAGACTTGCTGCACCCAAAAATATAAAAGAAATTATTAACCAATAAAAAAATTAAATATATGAAATATTACTTTATACAAACCAAGATGAAAAAAGGCGTAGCAACGCTAAAATGGAAAAACAAAGAAGGCAAAGAACAATGGAAAATTAGCAATTGGTTTACGGCACTTAGAATGCTCAATGGTTTACGACGAAAAAACACGCAATTTCAATACAGATTAGTCAGCAAGCGTGTTGGTAGGTTTAATAAATTAATAAAGAAATGAAATATTTTAAAATCATAAATCAATTTCCTGATTATATAGTATTTCGAGATGGTACTATCATGCGAATAAGAGATTTACACACACCTGCTTTTTATTTGAACCCAAAACAAAATAATTTGCGTGTTGATTTAATTAGAGATGGCAAGCGATATAATAAAATAGTGAAACGTATTGTTGCTAAATCATTTATGCAAAATCCTGAAAATTATCGAAATATATTACATACTGATGGTGATGTTGCCAACGTCCATTGCAAAAACTTGCAGTACACAAATAAACAACGATATGGTCGTGGTAATGGAGGAATAAGGGGCGAGGCGAAAGGTCCTCAAGCTAAATTAACAAACGAGAAAGTTGCTTATATTTTAATTAGCAATTTACCGGTAACTAAACTTGCTAAAATATTAGAGGTATCTTATCCCTTGGTATCGCAAATTAAATCAGGAAAGAAATGGCAGCATATTTCGAGTTTATCTCGTGATGAGCTATTTGCTCTTGCAAAAAATATAGAACTAACACAAGAGGAACGTGATGCAATATCAGTTGAAGTGAGCCGTAATAAATTTACACGTGAAGGAGTTCGTAAAATTATAAGAGCAAAAGACGCTGATAGAAAAAAGGTTCCTGTAAAAATTGATGCAAAAACAACAATATTTGTTACAGCAGAGAAAGTAAAAGAAGTAAAACGAAAATACAATTTAGTATGAAAAAAGTAATTTTAACAGCCATTTTGTTGATCTTAACAATATGGTTACAGGCAAAAGTGACGCTAGTTATTGCGTATAGTAAAAACGAAATAGGTATTAATAACACAATACCAATGATAAAATTAAAATTTTCTGAAATATACAATAATATTGACATATTTACAGCTGATAATCTATCGGATATAAAGAGAGCAATTAATACAGCTGATGATACGCTTATATTTATGTTCGAAGGACATAGTAATGCTGTGGAATTAAAATATCGTTATTATGTTGGCAACTTACTTATGTTTTTAGATGATTTTAAGACAAATAAATCGCCAAATATAAATAACAATAGCAATGGCGTGTTAACAACAAAAACTCTACATCATTTATTGCAATATGCTGCTGCAACCAAGATATTAGTAATAATCGACAGTTGTTATCCATCTTTAGCTTTTAATGCAACATTATATAATGTTGCTTGGGTATTCTCGGCAGACGACAAGCAAGTATCTCTTCTGTTAAATAGATATAATTTATTTACATATCTATTCCTTAAGGAATTAAAAAAAGGTATAACAATAGAATACATGATAAACAAAATAAATGATAAATACAAGAATAAACAATGGTATCCTCAATTTAACACTAATGTTAAATTGACTAAAGATTATAAAGGTTATTCAGTTAACTACCCATTAACGAGTATTAGTATTAACAATTTTAAATTTTAAATTATGAAAAAAGCAATTTTAATTTTAACAGCTATTCTAATTAGCAGTATAGCCTATTCGTGTCAGCCAGATAGCACAATGCAAGTTATTTATGACAATTTATTTTCTGAAAAGACATTAAAAGTAATTATTACCGACCCAAACTCAACTCTGCGACCACCTTATAGATATGATTATAGCCCATTTTCTTATGAAAATGGGCGTGATACTGTATATAATGTTATAAGAGCTGGGCAGCAATATATTAATGTATTTGATAAAGAATATAATACATGTAGGGTTATTCCTATAACATTAATAGAAAGAAATGCAATTTTGATAAACAACAACAACATTATAAATAAGGAAAATCAGCCGTTGATTCACAAAACTTATGATTTGCCAAAATAATACAAATAAAGCCTTGGGAGGGCATTATTCAACATGAAAAAATTAATAATATTATCGGGTAATTCGGTAAGTGGGAAAACCCATACTGCTAATGCTTTTAAACTGCATCATAACGCTGAGTTTATTGAACATTTATTTTTTTATAAAGATAATTTTTTTATTTATAATAAAAATAAAAAAAGACTATCCCGTGATTTGACACTTTTAATAATTGAGAACATACCTAAAGAGTTTATTAAAGAAGAATATGACATGTTGCGTCAACAGTGTCCACATGCCAATATCATTTTTTTAACAGGAGATATTTCTTTAAGTTTTTTTGAAGAAAAACCATATGTTATCAATTGCAAAAATGCTCATACCTTTTAACGGTTTGGCTACGACGAAATAATAAAATGCGTTTTTTCTATGCTTTTTATTATAGGTTATCTTGCGTTTTTTATTTAAAATTATTACAAATTAACAAAATAAATAAAAATAATTGTAAAATAATTTGCAATTACAAAATAAAGCCATATCTTTGTAGGGTAATAATTAATTAATAATTTTTAAAAATTAGAAAAATGAAAACTTTATCAAAAGAAAATTTAAACAGATTAAATAACTTATTTACTAACTTCAATGTAAAAGTAATTTTTGACGAATTAGATTACATCGTTAAGCAAGATGGAGATAGCATGCCAGTAGCAATATCTATATTAGAAATGATTGAAGAAAATTCAAACGATTTTACAAAAGATATAGCAGAAAAGGGAACAATGGCAGAAAATAATCACACATTATCTTATAAGCAAAAATGGGCTTTAGCTTACCAAATAAAAAATAATTTAGAAATTTATTTAGAAGCAGTAAAAGAATATAGCGAATTTACAACAGTAGATGAAATAACAACTCCATTAAATGATGAAATTGAAGTAACAAGTAAAGATTTTGCCGATAATGTTTTAATTCAAGAAAATGAATTAACTCCAAAATCAATTGAAGAAGTTGAAAAGTTATTAAAAAGTAAATTTAACAACGATAAATGTAACTATGCAGGTTTGGAATTAAGTTTTAAATATAATACTGAAACCGAAAAAGATTTGATTACTGAAAAATTTTCAAGTACTTATTGTTATCAAATAAATGATGAAGATAATGGCGAAATTGAATTAATGTTTGGAGTTTCAAGAGAGGAGTTATAATATGGCATTTTGGATTTTAAATAAAGAAAACAATACTCCTGCAATATGTGGGAGTATTGTTATTGTTTCAAAATTTACAGAAATAGAAAAGAATTTTTTATATGAAGTTTTTTCACGTAAAAAATTAAGTGAATTTGAGAACGAGAAATGGCGTATTTTTAAAACGCAAATAATTCGGTCGTTGCGGAATGCAAGATAACGCTAAAGTAAACGGTCGTTTTAATGCCGTTTTACTGAGTGTTACCTGCTGTATGAAGCGAAAATTAACGATAAAATTAGAAACGAGCTACACACCTTTTTTATTTTGTGTGTTGGCAAAAATTGCGTAGCAAAATGGACTTAGAAAAATTAGAATTACAAGCAAAGAGAATAATATTAATGGCACTTGAAAATAATATTAATAAATTGCCAGTATGGGCTGGTAATAGTGGCGGAAAAGATAGTGCGGTTGTGGATTTTCTTTTGCAAAAATATGGCTTTATTTATCAAAGCTATTATACAAACACGACTATTGACCCGAAAGGAACAATGCGACACATTAAAGAAAATTATACACATACAAAGATATTACAGCCAAAAGAAACATTTTACCAACTTGTAGAACGTAAAGGATTTCCAACACGATTAAACAGATATTGTTGTGAATATCTTAAAGAATATGGTAGTATTGGTAAAATGGTATTTGAAGGTGTGAGAAGTGCTGAAAGTAGAAATAGACAAGATAGGGATTACATACAATGCGACAATAGAAAATGGCAAAAAGGTGCTTTGCACGTTTATCCTATTTATGATTGGACTGATGAAGAAGTATTTGCCTTTATAGACAAATATAATATAAAACTTGCACCACATTACGAACACGCACCCAGACTTGGGTGTGTTGGTTGCCCTTTGGTAAGCAGAAAAGGACACAGGCAAAAAGAATTTGATTTATATCCGAAAGTTTATAATGCTATTAAAAAAGCAATAGGCAAAGGAATGAACGCAAACCCACAATGGAAATTAACTTGTGCAACTGATAATAACAGCCAAATAGCTATGGATTGGTGGTTGAGTGGCAAAACAATGAATGAATATTTTTCAGATTACTTATTTGAAAAAATAAGTAAAAAAGAGGGGTGGAAAAAAATAAAAAAGAAAATAACAGAACCAACTTTATTCGATACGACAAACTAAGCGGAATATTGCAGGTAACGGTATTGATATGGCATTTTTGCCCTTAAATAACAGATAATTTTTGAACGGAAATATAAACTTAAATAGTGAACGATGAATAAAATACAATTTGGTAAAATGGTAGCAGGTGATTTTTCAGAAAACACAATTACATTTGAAATTTCAAAAGATAGTGAAATGGTATTACAAGCAGGAAAATATGCGATAGTACCTATTGATGAATTTAACAAACTTAGTGAACTTGCTAAAAAAGTTAATGCGAGTGAAAGCAAATTTGCTATATCTGATGTTAGTAATTGGGTAGCGGTTAAAGATGCACTACCTGATAATGATAATCAAGTGTTTGTTAAATACGAAAATGGTAAATACGGAATAAATGAATGGTGGGAAAAAGATAATCGTTGGTTATATCAATTTGATAATATGATAGTAAAAGAATGGTGTAAACCACCTTTATAAGCTACCTTGTTACTAACAACTTTATAAACACAATTTTTGTATTACAAAAACATATAAAATGCAACTAACCAAGGAAATAGTAAAGCCAATAAGAGTAGATAAAAACCTAAACGAAAAAATAGCATTTTTAACTAAAAATCATATTAGTTGGCAAAAGTTGATATACGATGAAATAAATGATATTATAACAAGAAAAGTTAACTCTATTAACTTTAAAGAAAAAGAAGAAATATTACCTTTTTAAAATAAATTAACTATATTTACAATATTAAAAATAATTGTTTTTTAAAAAAAAATAAAACTATGGGTACATTTTGGTTAATGCTAGGAGGAATGATGATAATAATAATAATAATAATGGGAATTGTAAATTCAAAAAATAGAAAATTAACTTTAATAAAACTTGGATTGGATAAAAATGATCTAATATTTGCTGGTAAATATGTCAGTGGTCATATTGATATTGATAAGTCTATACCACATGCAGAAATAGCCGTTATAGAAAATAAATTAGCTATTTACAATAATAACAATAATATACCTATTTTTATAGCATCAATTCCAACTGATGCTATAAAAAACATTATTATAGAAGATGCTAGTACTATGGAAAGAAGAGTTACTGCTGGCAGAATGCTTTTAGTTGGTATTTTTGCTTTTGGTTTAAAAAAGAAAAAAAAGGATGAAATGTCATATTTAATTATTGAATGGAGCGATGGGAGATTTGAGCATAATACGATATTTGAATTTGTAAAAACAGGAGCGATTCAAAAGAGTAATGAAGCGCGAAATAAATTAATGAAAAAAATAAGATAAAAAAAGCCTCTAAATAAGAGGCTTTATTTTATTTTATTTGTTCCTGGTGTTTTTGATAGAGCTTACCACCGTATGCCACACCAGTTATTGTTGTAAACATTGCCATTGCATAAGCATAATCGCCACTAACAGCAATAATAGTAGTAATTACCATAGAATAAGCCACAAGTGCAATAAATGCAATTCTGTTTATGCTATTATTACCATGTTCGTCTTGGAAAAATCCTGTTTTCATAATATTTAAAAATTAATTAATTACTGTTTAAATTAACATCGCCAAAATTCCATAATAAACACAACTGCAAAAAATAAGAATATAAGCTTAAGATAAAATTGCCAATGCATAATTGTTTTATCCATTAATCCCGAACCGATATGATACCACTTGTGTTTTGCAAACATATTGTAAGTTATATCGTGTATTATCCAACGTATAGCACCGTATATAAACATTATAAACCACACATCGTGCAAAGAATGCACAATAGGATTAACCGAAAACCAACCTATTGTAAATAATACAAGCATTTTTATTGCTGCATCAATACTATGCCAATATTGGTAGTTAAAATTAAACACACGAATTGTTTTACGATTTGTAAAAGCGTAGTCGTGCCACGCATCTAGTATGCTATAAAGCATCACAAAAATTAAAAAAGCTATCATAATAATTTTAAATTTTGAATTATTAATTTTGAATTTATTTAAAACTTATTTTTTCTAAATTGATAGAAGCAGCTACAGGATTGTCATAAACATTGTCGCCTTTAAGTACCATATCTGTATCAGAAACACGCACTTGTAGTTTTATTTCACTTCCGTATGTAGCATTCACTGTGCCTGTAAATGGTTGTGTTCCATAATCATCGGCACGTCTGTCTTTAAATCCATTTGATTGTAGGCAACGAGCTTCAACACCATCAATTAATACACGTACATATAATTTTACTCTTGTTAAATCGCTTCCGTTGTAATGCCAATGTACGCACCCTTGAATTCTGAATATACCTTTAGTACTTATTATTATTCCTGTACTGTCGGCATTAAACCCAAAGCCATAAGTACTTTCAAGAGCAATGTTAGTATCAAGTTTAATGCTTTGCCAAGTATCTGCTGTTGTGATTGCTAAACTATCTAATTTATGATATTGTGCCACTGAGTTAATATAATCTAAACTATCGGTATTAAACTTTAGATAATCACGATAAAAATCGCCATGTATCAAAGGTGTTGAAGAGCTAGAATTTTCTATGATTAATTCGCCTGAGCTGGTGCTGTTGAAGCCTGCATGAAAACCAATATAAACATTATTGACACCTGTTGTATTTGAGTTTGCTGATGATGAGCCAATGTACACATTATTAAATCCCGAGGTACTTGCAGATGCAACATCATTGCCTATATAAATATTATCATTACCAGTTAATTGTGAATTAGCAACATCATTGCCTATATAAACATTCCTGCTGCCTTGTGTATCTGCAACTCCTGAATTATTGCCGATATAAGTATTAGCACTACCCGTTGAATTGCTTACACCGGAATTTGTACCAATATATGTATTTCCATTCTGTATAGAGTTCATTCCCGATCTAAAGCCAACACAAGTATTGTCGCTTGTGTTTCCATTATATCCTGATAGATAGCCTATGTAAGTATTGTTGTTTCCTGTGTAATTCTTCCCTCCAGCACGTAATCCGACATAAACATTAGATTGTCCTGTGATATTTTCAGCACCTGCTTGATATCCTATAAAAGTACCATTTCCTGTGGTATTATTAGCCCCGGCAGAACTACCAACGAAAGTATTGTAATTTTGAGCATTCTGACCACCTGCATTATTTCCAACAAATACATTATAATTTCCTGACAACCCAGCTCTTCCTGCGGCATAACCTAAAGCGGTGTTATGATCCCCTTGCGAAGATGCACCAGCTTGTACACCAACATATACATTAGCATCGGCGGTTCTGAATGCAGCTCCTGAACCATGCCCGACACAAACATTTTCGCTGCCACTTAAATTATGAACTGCTGCAAGTGAACCTAATATGGCATTGTAAGAGCCTGATGTATCCAAACTACCCGATGCATATCCAATATAAGTATTGCTAGTGCCTTTTGTTTTCATTCCAGAGCCAAATCCTATGATAATACTTCTACGACAACTGGCATCACGTGCCGCCATTTTTCCGATAAAGATATTTCGAGCAGAATTAATTGCATTTTTGCCTGCATCTTGCCCAAGAATAGTGCTAGTGCCTTCAAAATTAATTAAATCTTTTACTTGGAATAGTGCATTTGGTGTGTCGATACCAATGCCAACACTATCTGTTATATTTTGTGGAAATAAGTGCCCATTTGTTTTTTTCCACAAAACAGGAGGAAGGATATCGGCTATATTTATAACAGTATCCATATACTCAGAGCCTCCTAAAGCTAGGCTGTCAAGGATATTAACAGCCGCAAAAGTTTTTATTTGTGAATAAATATTAATATTTATCATCACACACATTAAAATTAATTTTAATTTCATAATATTTTATTTTTAATTAAATAAGAGTGGCTTTATAATCTAAAACGCACGCCACGGGTACTATTATTTTAAAACCATTAGCCGTTCTGTCGGCATTTGGTATTGCAAAATCAACATTATTACCGTCGTCATCATGCACGTATGGGTGCTCTAGGGTATAAGAATAGCCATCAATACCTAGCGGTGTGTTGAATGCTACGGTATTAGTTCCCGGAGTAAGTGAGATAACAGCATTTCTATAATTAGAAGTCGGGTAATTCTTGGCAAAAGCAAGAACATCTTTAAGTATCATTTGCATATCGTCACCAGAAATATCTTCATTTATATTCTCGTAAATAAAGCTTTCAATTTTTGTAATTAAATCATCGTAATTCATATGTTATTTATTTTTAATAATAAACTGCCAAAGAATAAGCAGAATCCATATAATTATTATTATAGTTTTTTATTTCAACAGCTGGGTGCTGAGATGAGCTTCTATATGCAGATATTGATTGCGTGCCCCCAATTACTGTTGCTAGTAAAATAGCATCTGTGGGTATTATTACATCAATATAATATATACCAGTATTACCATGATGTGTGTGTACTGGCAATATCTCAACGCTTCCCAATGATTTTATAAGTGCACCATTGCTGTCCACATAAATTAATATTTTAGGCGTGTTTTTGCTAGCAACCGTAGTTGTAGCGATTAATTTATTCACATTAACAGTGCCTGATGCTGTGATATTTCCATTTACAATAATATTCTTCGTGTATAATTCTTGAATAATATAAAGTGTATTTATTTCAATATCTTGATTTGATTTGATTTTGAAAGGAGCGAATTTGCCAAGCCACAATTCTCCTGCAGGTACGTCCTCTTGTACTATTTCGCCAATATCAAAATTTTCTTTAACATATTTTAAATAATGTATTCGTTGAACCACTCCATTTGCGTCGATAAAAGGAACTATAAGTCTATTAACATCATTTCCTGTAAGCTTGATATAATCGCCAGAGCTTGGCAGAGTGGTTGATAAATGAACTTTATAATCATCAGCTGTAGGCTTTGAAATGCCATCGCCATAATCTCTATTATCTATTTCGGTAATGGTTAAGCTTAGATATATTGTATCAACCGTTGTTGACATGCCAGGGAAATGGCATATTTTGCCACTTATTTTGCAATATCCCTCGCTCCACGAATGATGCCCTGCCACTAGAGTATGATTTATTCCTGCAAGTATAATATTATCGACTGAGCCAATAATAGCATTTTCAACAGCACGATAAATTTCGTTTTGAAGTTTTAGAAAATCATCGCCATACCATTTTCTAACACCGGGTTTTTGAATTTGTCTTTTCATTTTTTTTTATTATTAAATAATTTATAAATTAGCCCATAGATAGCTCTGTATTGCGAACTACTCTCAGCATTGTTTCGTTAAACCAACGCTCAATTTCTTCGGTACTCATGTTTGCAAGCGTGGTATTTTGAGTGTTGATGCCACCTTTGTTTAAAGCATCAATATTTACCGTAATATTTCGCACTTGAGAACCAGCACCTGTTACCTTTGTAACTTGATCGCCTAATGTTTGGTCGAGTGTTGGCACTTTAATATCATCTGGATTAAAATTGCCATTTTCGTCTACAAGCCCCTCGCTGCTATCAGCTTTTTCTTTTGATTTTTTTGGATCTATCATATCCAATTTTTTCCGCCATTCCGCTATTTTCTTTGCTCCATCGGCAGCGATTGTAAGCCCAGGTATTTTTCCTAAAAGCGTAAGCATTTGTTGCAGCGGGTATAATATAAAATCTAAAATAGCCCGTCCGATCTGCTTAAACCCCTCCTTTAAACCATCAGATTTAAAAGCATCTACTATGCTATTCCAGTAGCGTTTTATTGTTAAAAATAAATTAACAATAACACCTACACCACCAGTTAGCATTAATAATGCTGCACCAAATTCATTATATCTCTTAATTGCAATTGTAATTATTGCTACTAAAGCTACCACACCTATAATGATTGCTCCTATTGGGTTAGCATCCATCGCTATATTAAAAGCGATTTGAGCAGTTGTCCACGCATCAGTTAAGAATGCAGCCCCTGTTGTTACTGCTTTCCAAACAGCAATTGCTGCAGCTTTACCGTATATAACTGCTGTTGCAGTAACCATTACTGCACCAAGAGCAATTAAAACATCGCTATATTCAGTACTCCATTTTACCACAGCTTTTAAAGCTTTTACGCTGCCAAGAAGGAATTTATTAAATAAATTAAAACCCCAAGCAACCAATGGCAATAAGTATTCGCCCATTGTAGCAAGAACTGTGTTCCAACGATTTTTAACGATATTGCCAAGCACTGTAACATCGCCTTGAGCATTTTTAAGAGCTATTGATAGGTCGAATTTACTTGCATCGTAAGTATCAAAAGTTTTCAATAAATCCTCGGCGTTTCCTTTTGCTTTGCCCAACATTGCACGTAAGCCCTCTGTACCACCAATCTTAGAAATAATATCATTAACAGCTTCGGGCGACATGTTTTTAAAGCTTTTTATTAAGTCTTTAACTATATCATCAGCCTGTCGCATTTTGCCATTTTGAAAAACATCTACATGTGCAAATTTCTTTATTTTACCAGCTTCACGTCCAAGTCCTTCAAAGAATGTCTTTGTAAGAGTTGCCGATGTATTTGCATTTTCGCCAAGGCTTGTAAAGGCAGCATATAATTTGTTAGCAGAATTTACAGTTTGATTTATATTACCTGCAGTACCTGCATAAATAGTTTGAACTTTCGCCAGTTCATCGAACGTGACAAGCCCTGAGTAAACAGCTTTAGCATTAGCCTCTAAGAGCATATTAGTATCTTTTGAGGTTAAATTAAAAGCTTTCATACTTTTAATAGTAGAATTTATTGTGCTGCCTAAATCGGCACCTGTAGCTTGTGAATACTTGGCAACATCAGTAAATATGCTTTTTGCATCTTTGCCAAAAACGCCTAATCCACTTTGCAAATCATAAAATGCTTTTGTAGTATCAACTAAATCAGTTCCAACTGTAAAAGCAGTATTTCTTATGGTGTTTTTATACGCATCCATTTCAGCCCTTGGCTTGCTAAGGTTCATTTGCGTTATATTTAAAAACTCCCTATTAAACGCTGCTGCTTTTTTTGTTGCCGAAAATGATAGCAGTCCAATACCTACAATGGCAGCACCCATTAACACATATTTATTTGTTAGCAAATCTAAGCCACGCCCAAGCATAGGCACCTGAGAACGCATTGCAGAAAAAGCTTCGTTGTGTTGAGCTTTCAATTTACCAATATTACCACGTACTTTGCTAAGCTTCTTATTGAAAAGCTTATCTTTTAATTGTAATATTAATGTCATATTTACTGATGCCATATCTATCTCATTGCGTTAATAATATCTTTTAAAATCATTTTCTCTAATCTATTAGCCAATGCTTGACTATCGCCTAAAAATTCTCTTTGAGGCATATTCATATTCATAGTATAAGCTTTAACAGTATGCACTCTACCTTTTCGGCTCTTACGTTTATGAGCAGGTACATTAACAGTGCCTTTAAAACCCTCGTTATGCACCTCGGCATAAGGCACATATGTACCAATAATAATTAAGCTTTTTGATGCGTGAATTTTACGTACAGAACGCATTAATCTGCCTGAGCTTCGTAATATTCCACGTTTAGCACGTTGCTTGCTTTCTTTTATTGGTTTACGTTTTTTCCAAGGTTTAACAGATGTATTAACCCAGTTTTCTTGTCTAAATCTATTTTTAGAGAATAGAACTGCACGAGCTGCTAACCTATTTGGCAGGCTATCAAGCACACGGCTTATTTTATTTATTTTCACTAAATATGTCATAGCTCGTGAATTATAGGTGCTTTTTGTTTAATAATCTGCCCTGGTGTTTCAATTTCTGCATCTCCCGGTGTCCAATCAAAACGATTATAAATACTACTTGAATTATCGGTATATTCGCACTTATAGTTTAATTGATGTGCAACTCCTACGCTTGCCAAGTCTATCGGCTCAAAGCTTACAGCTTCTAACTTGCTTGTATTAGTACTCTCAAGCCTATTAATTAACTCGTGAATAGTATTTATATAGTCAAAGAATTTTAAAGCTTTATTTTGACTGGCTGAAATTTGCGAAGTATCTCGCACTTGCTCCCATCCAAAATGCAAACTAATGTAAACAGTATTTTCTTCAATATTTAAGTTCCATTGAAATAAAACAGCAGGCAATGGCAACACATCAAATAGCTCTGGTGATTGAAATTGACCCTTAAATAAGTCAAAATATTTGATTGGCGTTAAACCTTTAGCCTCGAATAATGCCACTGCATCGCTGTCAGTTAATTTTTCCTGTATTTTATTAAATAAATCTTTCATTTCTATTTTATTCTTAGCCCACTTCTTACAATATTTTCGTTAGCTGTCATTTCCTGCCATTTTATGATTTCAAAACCAAATTGTGTCATTTTAGCATTAACAAGTAATACCACATCGCTATAATATTTTATATATGTCATTTGCGATTTGTCGCCATTTGTTTTTAACCACACTTCATCGGCAGTATATATCACATCTTTAACATGTGGAAATAATTGATAATTAGTATTTTTATTAAAAGTATTTTCGTGAATAATGAGCTTTCTTTTATTGTAATCAGAAAGCTCCATACCTTCTTTATTATTGATTGTAAAAAGCTCTTTATAATTTTTCTTATTAATACTTTCGTCTAATTTCAAAGGATTTTTAGACTTCATTATTTTAGTGTAAGTCTCAAGCTTTAATTTATCGAAAGTTAAATTATTAAGTTTACGTTTTAAGCTATCCATATTTGAATAGAATTGTCTGGGAACAAATATTACTTTTTCGGCAGTTCTATTAATAGCGAAATCTTTTGCAAGTTTAAGCGTATTTTTACCATCATTACCATTCATTATAAGCTCTTTGCTTGGGGTATGTGGATATTGCTCCATCATACAACGGCAACCATAATCGTTAGGAGGCATAACTTTACTTGCATCTGCAATAGTGAAAATCTTGCCGTCTAATTGTTCGTGAGTGCTTCTTACATTACTATCGCCTGCAGTAATATATTTTAAATAAGGTATATGGTCTTTTTCGCTCAATGCACGAAAATATGTAGCTGAATTTTGTCCGGTAGCTATCGCAAGGTTATATTCTGTTTTAAACCAACCTGCATTAAAGTTTTTTGTTTTGCTTTCAACAGCTTTTTTAAATTCTGAAAATGTATTTAATTTAAGTTTTTCTCTATCTTTAAATAAATTTTCGCCTGTTAATTTACGAGCATTTGTTTTGCTCATTGCAAACTCAATTGCATTTTGCTCCATTAATGCAAGTGTAAGTATGTCGGGTTCTGTATAAGATACCTCAGTTGCACGTTTGCCCCATCCACTTTGTAATCCTTTTAATAGTTGAGTAGCTTCCTCTACAACTAACTTGCTTTCAATTGGCAAAGTTTCGTTGCTATTATAAAGAGCTTCCCATAACTGAGCTTCTAAGCGTTTAATTTCAGCATTATTTACAACAGCCGAAAATTGCTCGGTAGTTCCTCCACAATTAGGACATGAACCATCAACATAAGTTGGAAGCGTTAAGCCTTGTATGTTAATCGCATCATTCAATTTCGTTTCTACTTTTTTTTTTCCTGTAATTGGAATACTAAATGTTTTAGATATCCATTCTTCGGGTATTTCGTGGGTTGCTAATAATTCCTTTGTGATATCCCATTGCTCTTTAACTGTAAGAGTTTGCGTGTGATTAAAACTAAATCTATCAGTTTCGGCGAATGGATAGCCATATAAAGTAAGTAATGGTAATAATTGCTCGTTAATAACAAATTCAACATTCCTTCTATCTGCAGGTGCAATTTTATCATCAAGATTACGCTCGTGAACCTCGGCTTGAGAGCGAGAGCTACCATCATCTGAAATCATTGTGCTACCTGTAATAGCTTTTGATATTTCGCCATTATTACGCTCAATCTTATTATCGTAAACACCTGTGGCATCAGCACGGTCAGCTTCTTTCATTTCTAGTACTGTACCTTCTGGAAAAACAGCATAAGAAGCTTCGCCCAATTGTTCGAGCATTCCTTCAACCTTATCAAGCGTATCATCATCATAACGCTGTGTAGTTGCAGTAACTAATGGAATACCAAACTTTTCGGCAAACTCAGCCCAAGATTGCATCATATTGCGTTTCCATATAAGATTTGGAACAATTTTATTTATTAAGCCTAAATCATCAAATTTGCCAAATTCTACCAACCAAGGCTCAAATGCAGGTGTGTTGTAATAAATTACTTCATCAGCTTTGCTAAGGTCAGGAATAATATATCTTTTAACAGGCACTACATTGCCACGAGGTATTAAATTTGTTTTTATTTTAGTTCCTTCTAAACTGTAAAATTCAATTAATGAATGTCCGAATATTGGTGTTTCAGCAAGTATGTCTAAGATGTCGTAAAACCATTTTGAGCGAATTAATTTAGTTTTCTCTTCATCAATATCGCCTGCCTCGTTTGTTATTTGAAATTCAGTATTTAAAACCGATGCCTTACGTAGTGTTATTTGGCTTTCTAAATGACCATCTGTCTTTAAATCATCAATTAAACTAAAAAACAAATCACGTCTTGGTTTATCTTTATCATTAGCCAATAAAGTAGCTGCACGCCATTTATCTATGTCTTTACGACTTTGGTCTTTAAATTGCGACACTATTTTATCAATAATAGCACCTGTGTTGTTTATAATCCTGCCTTTTGTAGTCACCGCTTTTGCAGTTTTTATTTCGTTACCGTGTATATCTAATATCTTTGTCATTACCACTTATTATTTTCGGGTGCATATTTAGATTTAATTCTAATTGGCGATTTAATTTCGCCGTTATCATCAGTTATTGCAGGTAAATTTGCTTTCTTTCCTTCCGATATTCCTTTTAACCATTCCAAAGCATCGTTATAGCGTAATGCTCGGTGCTCAGGTATCCTGTCGGGTGCTGTACTTGTATATAAATGATATAATGCACAGTCAATAGTAATCATTACTATATATGCGTTTCGTGGGTCGGGCGAAGGTAAAGGATCATCAACTGTAAAAATTGCATCAACATCGTAAAACCCACTTATATAATTCTTTATTTGGCTTACAGCCATATCTTCAGCTTTAAGCATTTTAGCATCGGTATAGTTCTCTAATAAGGCGTTTGTTATTTCGCTTCTTATTAAAGCATCGTAATCTGTATCTATTAAAAATCTAGCCATTAAATACTATTTAATCGTTAATTAAAACCTGTTTTTTTTCTTTTTATTCACATCCTTACGGCTCTTAGTTCTCATTTTAGTGGTGTCGAACGCAAGGGCTGAGTTTAGGTCTGAAATTGCATCTTGAAGAGCATCGGGTGCATCATCATGAATTTTACTACCTTTTTCAAATCCAAGTATCTGATCTATCAATTCAATAATATCAGCAGTATCTTTATCAACAGAATTAAAAAATACATTGCCACGCTCAAAATAAGCCGACATACTCTCAATACGCTCTACTTTATTCGCTTTTGCTTTTTTATCGGCAATTACAGGAATATGATAACCACGTTTATCGCCCTCTGCATCAAAATCGGGAACAAATATGGAACCTTGAGCGAATGAACCTTCAACCTTGTATTTAATATTATACTTTTTTAGGTTTAAATCTTCGTACAAGTCATATAGCCATTCAGCAACTTTTGCTCTTGATGTTTGCCTCACATGAGCTTTTAGAATATGAAATTCTCTACCTATTTTACCAACAAAAAGCATTGCTTTAAAATCGGCAGTATCTGAATAAGATAAATCGCCATACATTACAAGAGCATCGTATTGATACAGTGGTAAGCGTGGTTTATAATGTATCCATTCGTTTTTAAATACAGTACCAACCTCAATAGGATTGTCCTGATATTCTCGTTGAAAAGCAAGGTCGCCAATATCAGTTCTTAATTCTTGCCAATATTCCAAACTGTAATTTTCTTCCCAACCGCTTTTGCCGTTATCTTGAATTGCTTTTGCAATTATTATATGATGCTTAGTTTTTTTGCCATTACGTTTATACTCTTCCTTAACTTTTGCAAAATGTTCGCTCATTAGCTGTATTGTACTAATTTTGCTAAATCTATTATTTGATTGAACATAACGCCTTTTGCCATTTCCAAAAGTTCCCCACAAATCCTCTTTTAACCATTCAAATAGTTCTTTTGTAAGTTTTGGGTTTTTAGCACGCTTTTTAGTATCTACATCATCAGCAGAAATATAATCAGGTCTTTTAGCTTCGTTTCTTACACCTCTTGGACTTTGCCCAATACCTAAGCTTGTAAAATATACATCATCGCTAGTTTGAAAATTACCATCAGCCCAGTCGCCAAATTTAAAGCGTTTGCCGTAGTCATTTTCTAAGCGTTTGTTAAATTGAATTTGTGATTGGATATCGCTAAGTAATTTTTTAGCTTTTTTTTCATTCTCGCCAATAAGCAACATGAAAAATAAATCCTTCTTAGCATAATATAAATATAGTGGAATACCTACATTTGCATGAACTGATTTTGCTCCCGATCTAAAAATACGTTGTAGTATATAAACTTCATCATTCTCAATTAAAAGCTTTGCAACTTTTTTATGATACCAAGCACTTTTAGAAGTGGCGTAATCTGGTAAGTAGTACTCGAACCATTTGATATAATCTTTTTCGAGTTGCTTTTTACGTTTGGTTTTTTCTCCAGCTGTTTCGTAAATGTTGACTGTTGTACTTTTTGCAATACGTTTACAGTGGGCTTCATAATCTTTATATTGTTTTTCCGCTTTATTATTCATTGTCAATTTGCTCCTTTATAAAACCTTTTGTTAAATCAACAATATTAATTAATACCTCAGCTTCTAAATCTTGAGTAGTTAGCCAATCAGTAAATAATTTTAATACAGATATTGAAACCTGAACCGATACGCCTTTATCTACTCGCTCTAATGCTTTTGTTATTTTACTGAGTGTATCTGCATTAAATTTTGGCTCTTCACCATTTACTACCTTTTCTAATTCGGTTAGTAAAAGTTGTTTTATTTTATGAGGTGCAGCAAGTGCTTCTCGTTTTTTTGTTTTCCATTCAAATTTCTTAACCCAAGAGCCAACAGTATTTTCACTAACACCAACGGTTTGGGCGATTGCTTTTGCAGTCCAACCCTCGTTAATATATAAGCCCTCGGCGTGTATTCTTTTGCTCAGTTTATTACTCATGATATAGCAAAAGTATATTATTTGACGTTTTGGCAGTTAAATATGTCCAAAATACTGACTTTTTGGCGGTGTTTAGGACACTTCTTTTGTGAGGTCCTTAAACACCAATAAATTTGTGGCTCAGAATATTGATAAAAAAGTAAAATTAAGATGAGAAAATAAATGAATTTTAGTGTAAAAGGAAATATAGTAAAATTATACGGTATTATTTGGGATGGCGATGGAGCTTATATCTCGAATAAACTTGAAGCACTTGAAGGTACTGATGAGTTGATAATAAGATTACACACCCCCGGTGGTTCTGTTATTGACGGAAATATGATCGGCAACACATTAAAATCATTAAATAGAAAAATACACATTATAATAGATGGAATGGCTGCAAGTATGGGTGCTGTTTTATTAACTTTTGCTGATAAAGTAAGCATTAGGCAAAATGCGTTTATAATGATACACGAGCCACAAGGTGGTGGTCTTGGAACGGCAAAAGACTTACGATCTGTCGCTGATGTTCTTGAGAGCATGCGATCTAATTTTATTACAGTGTTCACATCACGAACCGGTAAATCTGTAGAAGATGTAGAAAAATGGTTAGATGGCGACAATTGGTTTGATGCTTTACAGGCTCAAAGTGAGGGCTTAGTTGATGCCATAGAGGATTTAGTTATTCCGCAAGAGCAGATGAACGCTTTGCGAAAAATGAAGCTTACTGCTTTATATGATTCGCCAAAAAGCGAAGCCGACAAAAAATTCTTATTCGAAAATAATTCACAATTAAATAATTCAAAAAAAATAGAGATGAATAAATCTGAATTAATTCTTGCCTTAGGGTTGAAAGGTATAACAGCCGAAAGCAGTGATACTGCAATTATCAATGCAATAAAAGAGCAACAAAAAGTTGCTGATGATAAAGCAATCAAAGCTACAAGCGAACTTAAAGCATTACAAGATGCTGAAAAAGAAGCAAAAACAGCTGCCATTAAAACAGTAGTTGAAAAAGCTGTTACTGATGGCAAAATAAAAGCTGATCAAAAAGAAACTTTTATTGGCATTGGAACTGCATCAGGTATAGATGCATTAAATACGACATTTGAAGCTATGGGTACACGCCAGCTTATTATTGATAAAATAAAAGATGGTGCTACGGCAACGGCACAAGGTAGAGATGCTTGGGATTGGGATAAATGGCAAAAAGAAGACTCTAAAGGTCTTGAAGCTATGGAAAAAACCAATTTAGAAGCTTTTAAAGCTTTATTCAAAGGTAAATACGGTGTTGAGTATAAACAATAAATAGTAATTAAAATTTAAAAAAAGTAAGTATATGAAAGGAATATTGATTTTTTCGAAAACATTAATGGCATTATTTGCCGTTTTGTTGTTCTCAGGTGCAGTATCAGCAGGTACTGGTTGGGATATGAGTATTGTAACCCCAGTTGTTGGAGTTTTAAGTTTTGTGCCAATCGGACAGGCAGGTTTAGCATTTGCAGGGTTAAATCAGGAGATATGGACGCCTTTATTGGTAGAGCAGTTTAGAGGTGCTGAAGAAGCAGGCTTCTTAAATGAAATACCCGATGAAAGTAGATATGTTATAGCGACAAAAGGAGAACATGAAGTAATTCATTTAACAGATATTGGAGCAGATCCTGAAGTGTTGATAAATAATACAACTTACCCTATTGGTTTTTACACACAAACAGATACAGATGGGACAATTGAATTAAATAAATATCAAACAAAAGCTACTAAGGTAACTGATGATGAGATTCAATTTATTGCGTATGATAAAATTAAGCTTGTACAGGCTAAACATACCAAAGCGGTTATTGAAACAAGAAATGCAATGAGTATTCATGCATTAGCACCTAACACTAATGCAACAAATACGCCAGTTCTTAAAACCACAGGTGCCAATGATGGTACAGGAAGAAAGAAATTAGTTCCTGCTGATATTTTAAGATTAAAACGTGCATGGGATGCTTTAAAAATTCCAATGACAGGTAGAATTATGGTATTATCAACTGACCATCATAACGATTTGCTTGACTGGGATGCAACAAAGAATACTGCAAGATATTCTGCTGATAAAGATGGTAAATTAAACAATATGATATATGGTTTTAAAACGTATGTTTATATTGAAAATCCATATTTTAATACAACAACTTCCACTAAATTAGCATTTGGTGCAACTGTAACAGCAACCGATCATCAGGCAACTGTTGTATTTTTAGCATCTAATGCATTTAGGGCAACAGGTTCTAGTAAAAATTACGTAGATGAGCCCGACACACAAAATCAAGCTTGGATGTATAATATCCGTCACAATTATATTGTATCTCCAAAAAAAGCGAGAGCATACAGTGCAATTATGTCTGATGCAGTTTAAGTAATTTTTAGTGTGGTTTTTCCCCAAGTTCCAGTAATGGAACTTGGTTTTTTAAAATGTTTAACAAAAATTAATTAGAGATGAAAATTACTAAGGAAATAAAGAATACAGCTGCTGAGCTTTTTGCTTCAACAATAGAAGGCGATATTTTACTTGTAAATTCAAAAGGAAACTTTTTTACAAATAAGAATAGAGCTGAGCTATCAGATAAAAAGAAAAATATTGCTATAATTAATCGTAGTGATGTTGCTGAGCTTATTGAGGCTATTGTGAAATCTAAGCCTGCGGCTAATAAATTAGCAGACGAAGCAAAAGAGAAATCTGAAAAAGAAGCTAAGGAAAAAGCTGAGAAAGAAGCAAAAGAGAAATCTGAAAAAGAAGCAAAAGAGCAAGCTGAGAAAGAAGCTAAATTGCCAAGTATTGAGGAATTAAAAGCAATGGGTGATAAATTACCTGAGTATTTGAATAGCTTAAAACGTGATGCTTTATTTGATATATCTGAGCTTTTAGAAGTGAAGATAGCAGGCAATTTAAAGAACGCAGATTTTGCAGCTAAATTATTAGAATTATTAACAAAAGAAGCATAAGAATATGGCTAATTTAGGCGGAGTTGATATAAGTAGAGGCGTGCAAGGTGCTAATGTACTTGCAGGTGGTGACGAGAAATCGGGTATAATTATTGAAGCAGTTGCAGCATCAGGATTAGCACTTGATACTGTAAAAGCAATATATAGTGTAGCCGATGCAAAGCTTTTAGGAATAGACGAAGCTTTTGATAGCGATAATGATATTGTTGCTTTTCGCCATATTTCTGAATTTTACAGAAATGCTAAACCTGGTACCGAGTTATTTGTAATGCTCGTTGCCCAAGATACAGGCATGGAAGCAATATTTATAGCTGATAATACATCAAAAGCTCGTAAAATGATTATTGATGCTAATGGTGTTATCAGGCAAATTGCCGTCGCTGTTAATCCAACAGTAGCAGATGTTATTGTTGACGGTTTAACAGATGATTGCCAAGCAGCTATTCCATTAGCACAATCATTTTATGAATGGGCTTATGAAAACTATATGCCTTGCCAAGTATTTCTTGAAGGTAGAGCTTATGCAGGAACTGCTTCATCAGTTCAAGACTTAAGAGCAATTACTAATGTTGTTGCTTATAAGGTATCTGTTAATATTGGTCAGGATTGGAATTATGCAGAAAATCTATCTGGTCAACAACAAAAATATGCCGATGTTGGGACAATGCTAGGTGTAACCGCTTTAGCAACTGTTTCTCAGAATATAGGAGAAAATGAAAGTTTTAACTTAACTGATGGCAATAAAAGTATTTGGCTTATTCCTGCACTTAGTAATCATATTACTAATAAAGCTCAGTTTAGCGATTTACAGACTTTAGAAAATAAAGGTTATATATTCGGATTAGAATACACAGGCTTAGCCGGTGTTCGTTTAAATAACGATCATGTATGTGCTCCTATTGTAATTGATAGTGAAGGGAACATAAACGAGCATACTATTGCGTATGGTCGTACTCACGATAAAGCTGTAAGGCTGTTAAGAACTGCATACTTACCAAAAGTAAAAACTACACAGCCTGTTGTTCCTGAAACGGGATATTTACCTGCAGGTGTGGTTAAGTATTTTGATGCAATTGGAGATGATGTATTTGCACGTATGGCTACTCGTGGAGAAATAACTTATGGAAAAGCAACAACAGATCCTACAAGCGATTTGATTGTAGCTAAGATATTAAAGGTTGGATTTGCCATTGTACCTTATGGTACTGTTGGAGAAATTCAAGGAAGTATTAACTTAAAGAAAAGTGTATAATGTTAGTATTAGCGAATAAAAAGGCTTATGATAGTGGTGATGTTGATGTTTTTATCAACGGAATACCTGTAAATGTTGCAGAAATATCTTATGATACAGAGCAGGAACACAAAGTTAATCACGGCTTAAAAAATAAGGCAACCAGTTATAGTATGGGTAAAGAAACTCATACAGGAAGTATAACATTACTAATGCAAGATGTTGTGCAGTTAGAAAAAGCTGCTAATGGTAAATTGCTTGCCATAAAGCCTTTTCCTATTAATGTTACTTACATTAATGATGACAATATGGTGGTTAATGACACTATAATTGCTAAATTCCAAAAAACAGGTCGTGAAGTTACCGGAGATATGGGTTTGCAAAAGCAATACGATTTGCTTGTGTTGGATATAGATTATAACAACATATAAAAATAAACAAGGGGTTCATGCCCCTTGTTTTTAAAATAAAAACTAATTAAAAATTAAATATAATGCCAAAAAAGAAATCAAATTTAACCGAAGAGGTTAAAAAAGCTTTAATCGAAAAGCACGGAAAAGAGAATTTACGAGTAATACAATTACCAATTGATGATTCTGAAACAGAATTTTTAGATGTTTTAGTTAAAGTGCCAAGTAGAAGCACTGTTAATCAATTTATGCGATTCATTGATACATTGCCAAAGAAAGCCCAAGAGGTTTTAATAAATCAGTGTTTGCTAACTTCTAAAGATGAAGTTATGGCAGATGATCACTTGTTTTTAACAGCAATAGCCGGTATATCTGAGCTATTTCCTATTAGGAATGCACGTGTAAAAAAGTTGTAAGCGGTGGGCTTCATTATTTAGACAATAGAGATACTATAAGTAAAATAGACGCTCAGATTTCATATTATTTACACATTCCTTTTCCTGAGAATTTGAGTGATGAAGTCTGGAGCGAAAAATGGAAGCAATTACAATGGTTGGCTGATAAAGGTATAATAGGAGTTGAAAATAAAAAGTAAATGGCAAATGTAAACGTAAATATAGATTTAGCAGGGCGTTATAGTTCAGCATTTGGTTTTTTAGCAAGTAACATAATACCACGAGTTCCTGCAACATCTAATCCTTATCGTTTTGAAACATTTGAAGAAAGCGACTCTGAATTTGAAGACATCACGCTATCTTATTCTGATATAAAATTAAACTTTGCAAGCCTGCCTATCGCAAAGGCAGGTTTGACAAGTGCATTTAGCTCTCCTAATACAGCACCTAATAATATTATTGCACCACCGCCAATAATTAGTTTTTCAAGAAAAAAGAATTTAATAATAACAAATGTAAATGATTCGCAGGGATTTGGTGCAGATGTTGTTGAGCGATGGAGTAATGCTCCTTGGGAGATACGTATGCGAGGTATATTGATTGATACCAACAGCCATTCGTATCCTACAGAATTGATAAAAATAATTTCTCGTTTATTCTCCTTTGGTGGAACTATTGATGTAGCAGGTACTCAATTTACAGAAAAGGATATTAATTTTATGAATATCACAAGTGTTGATATCAACCCTGTTATAGGGTATAGTGACACTATTCAATATTCATTAGCAGCAAGAAGTGCGATAGACGTAGGTTGGACTTTAACAGAACCAAACTAATGGCAGTAATTTATAAAGATATGACTTGTAAAATTACCATCGGAACGGTGGTATTTAATGTTGTGCATTCTGTTAATGTTAAGCAAAGCATTAACGAATTTGCCGATACTGCTAAGATAATATTGCCACGTGAATTTTCAGAAGTAATTAAAGACGGTGCGAAAAAATCATTACAACGAAAAAATATAAGAGAATTTATTAAAGAAGGCGATGCTATTACTATTGAACTTGGCTATGATGGTTATAATTTAAATGTATTTAATGGCTATTTAACCGATATTGGAGCTGATATTCCATTAGCTTTAACTTGCGAAGATGAGATGTGGCAATTGCGAAAAGAAAAATTTAATAATACATACAAGCAAGTAAATTTATTAGATTTATTAAAAGATATTGCACCGGGATATGAATATGATGTAATTGATGATATACCTCTTGGTAAATTTATTGTTGCAAACTCTACAGCATACGAGGTTTTGGAAGCACTTAGAAAAGACTATTTACTATTTAGTAGGTTTGAGAATAAGAAATTGATAGTTGGTTTTGCAAGCGATGTAGTTCCAAATAAAGTACACGAAATAAATTTAAACAGAAATGTAAAGAATAAAAGCGATTTAAAATTTGTAAGAAAAGATAAAATAAAATTGCTAATCAAAGCTGTTTCTAATAATAGTGATGGCTCTAAAATGGTTGTAGAAGTTGGCGAAAAAGGAGGCGATACTCGGACATTAAATTTTGCAAATAAAACAAAAACAGAATTAGAAAATTTAGCACAAAAGAATCTAGATAGCTTACACTTTGACGGTTATAGAGGTGTTTTAAAAACATTTGGAGAGCCATCAATTAAAAGTGGCGAAGCTGTTAATATTACCGATAATAATTATAGCAATAGTGAGCGTGAAGGTAAGTACTTGATTGAAAGTAATGAAATTACATTTGAGAAAAGTACCGGGTATTCTCAAGCTTTAAAACTAAGTCTTAAATTATGAATGAAATGGTTGGGAAATTATCGGCAATGGGTGGCAGTATAACGGTTGTTATACTATCAATAAAACCTGAAGAGATGATACAAGTTGCAATATTAGCATTTATTGGTGGTATAGTTGGATTGTTTGCAAAAAAAGTTGGCGATTTAATTTGGAAAGGTATAATTAAATTATTTAGAAAATGAAAAAGGAATTTTCAAAAAGTAGTGCAGCTAAATTAAGCACATGTCATAAAGATATGCAACTGATAATGAATACGGCTATTGGTGTATCGGATGTTGATTTTGGTATAGCTGAAGGTCATAGAGTAATAGCACTACAACAAAAGTATTTTAAAGAAGGTAAAAGTAAAATTGATGGCATAAAAAGAAAAGGTAAGCATAATTATATTCCTTCTATGGCAGCCGATATTTTTCCATTTATTGAAGGTCGTGCAGATTGGGATAACTCTCATTTAAATTATATATCGGGTATTATTCACGCTGTCGCTGAAATGCTTATTCTACAGGGCAAAATAACTCACAGAATACGTTGGGGTGGTAATTGGGATATGGATGGTGTAATTTTAAGAGATCAGTCATTTGATGATAGACCTCATTTTGAACTTGTAAACCTATAAATTATGAAAAGAATAATATTTATATTTTCTATATTTCTTGTTTTGGCATCTTGCAAAACGCAGGAAGTAGTAGAAACTATAACACAGCAGGCTAGAGATAGTATTTATGTTGAAAAAACTATTGTAAAGGATAGTATTGTTACAATTATACTCCCTCGTGACACTGTTGAAATATATCGTATAATTAAGCAGGATAAATTTCATTTTATTAAAGATATTGATACAATAATAGTAGAGCATGGCATTGTAGGTGCTAAAGCGTGGCTTATTAATGATCATCTTGGAGTTCGTGCGTATGTTAGCGATAGCACTTTATTTTATAAACTTACAGCTGCTAAAGTAATATCAGAAAAGTATCAGAAACTTTATTATAGTGAAAAAATAAATAAAAGTGAAACTAAAACTAAATATAAAAATACAGGATTTGCCAAATTTACTATATGGTGGTTTATTGGTAGTGTTATAATTTTATTTTTATTCCTGGTACTTAAAATTAAACGTATAATATAAATGGAAGAGGCATTTGTGCAGGCAATAAAGTTGTTAATAAAGAAAGAACTTAAAGCTAATATATCTATTGGTAGAGTTAAGTCTATTGACGGTGCTGTGTGTGATGTTGAGCGAGATGATTTGCCTGAACTGTTAGAAGTGCGTTTAAATTCTATTAATAAAAGCTTTAATAGCTCATTTACTGTTATACCTAAAGTTGGTAGCGAAGTATTGTGTGCCGTAATTGAAGGAAATGATGCCGAAACATATATAATTGCCACAAGTGAAATAGAAGCAGTTGAGATATGGTTTGATGCTGACAAGAAAAAAGGAGTTAAAATTACAGCTGATGGTGCTGTGTTCGATGAAGGAAACAACGGTGGTATGACCATTACACCTGAGCTTAAAACTCAACTTGATATTATGAGCTCAAGAATTGATACAATTATAAATGCTATAAATAATGGAACACCTGCATCAGGTTCTAGCGATGGTGGTACTTCATATCAATTGTCAATGAGCACTATTTTAAATACAATAAGTGCTGCTGAGGATTTTTCAAATATAGAAAATGAAAGGATAAAGCATTAATGGAACAAACAGATATACAATTAGATGATAATTTAGAGCTAATAATAGCTAATGGCGATTTTGTTGCTGATTTAAGCGATAATCAGAATGTGCAATTAATATTTGAAGCTCAAAAAGGCGAAATACGCTCGAGTCCTGGTCTTGGTTTTGGTGCTGCTAAATATTTGAAAAAAACCGATGTTACAACACGTGAGTTTTTGCGTAATTTAAAAGTTGAGCTTGAAAAAGATAATTATAATAATGTTGAGATTACACTGGATTCGGGCACTAAAAAATTAAATGTAAAAATAGAATAATGGCTGAGCATATTGTAAAAAATAATCAAAATATTGTTGATTTAGCTATGATGACTTATGGGGTTCAGCAATCGTTATTCAAATTAGCTATTGATAATGGTGTTAATTCAATACCATCTGATTTTGTTCCGGGAAATATAATTGAATATGATGCAACCGATATTTTATTTGATATAAATATTTATAAAATTCGTCAACGTGAGAAAGTAGAAGTTGCAACAACTAATAATAGTTTATTAGCTCGTGGTTCGTATAATAAATCATTTAACATAAGTTTTAACTGATGAGAAATTTTGAAGAAATCTTACAAAGCATAGTTGATAAAAAGAATCAACAACTACCAATGCTTAATAGCACATCATTAGTTGCTATATGGTATATTTGGGCTAATGTGGTGGCACTTGCTATTTATACTTTTGAGCAGATATTTTATAAGGAAAAGGCTGATTTAGAAAAATATGCAAAATTGCAAAGATATGGCACACTGCCATGGTGGGTGCCTCAAGTCTTGTATTTTCAATTAGGAGATCCATTGATATATAATAGTGCTACAGGTATTCATTATTATGCAACTATTGATGATTCAAAAAAAATTATAAAAAGAGTGGCTGTGTTAGAGGTTGGTGGCACGGAAGTGCTTATTAAGGTTGCAAAAATTGAAAGCGGCGAATTTGTAAAATTAAATCCTAGCGAATTGAATAGTGCGACTACATATATTGATGAGATAAAGCCTGCCGGCACCTTGGTAACAGTGCTGTCAATTGATGCTGATATATTGGATAGTGTTGCAGATGTTTATTATGACGGCACTTATCTGTTGTCGGATATTAAAACATTAATTAATGATATTTTGCTTGAATTTAAAAGCAAAATTAATTATCAAAATATTAACGGAAAGATTTTGAAAAACGAATTGATTGATTCGTTGAGAGAATCAACAGCAATTAATGATATTTATTTCTCTATTTTACAAGCTAAGCCATATGGTGGTGATTACACTGATATTACTAGAGAATATAGCACTAATGCGGGATATTTCAATTATATTGCTAATATGGTTGATAACTGGAATTATATTCCTGTAAATAATAATTCAACACTTTAATTATGAATTGGTTTAATTTTGATATTAGCGGATTTTTTGTTCAGTATTTAGGGCGGTTGTTTAACCGCCAAAAATGGCATAATTGGATATATTCAACTATTTATCCGTTGATGCAATTATGGAGTATTTATGATTTATTTAGAAAAAATATATATTATAGGATAAACATAAATAGCCAAGTAATTAGATTGACCGGATTCTTAAATGATAAATTTGACAATAGTTTACGTCGTATATATATAGATCATCCACCAGGCTCGTACTCGGGTGTATATATAGCACTTATGAATGAGGGCGTTCCTTATTTAGAACTACCATTAATAATAGATGGACTTGATGCTCCATTTATAGGTTTAATGACCGATACTCAGTATGCTGTATCATTTTACATATATGTGCCAGTGTCGTTGCAAATCAGGGATAGTCAAATAAAATCATCTATTGAAATGTATAAATTTGCCGGAAAATTATATAGGATAGTATATTATTAACTTTTAAATATTCATTTTATGACAGCAGATAATTGTAGCAATGCAAATATACTAATAAATATATATTCTACAAATTAAAAATAATTGTGTGAGTGGCTTTCAATAGTGCACAATTTGTTTTTAAATTGTGCACTATTTGTTTTTTCGATTATAATTTTC
>Ga0256845_1000495_pt1 | contig 36870 bp, 31 predicted proteins | sample RiftiametaG_FD_189101 | JGI IMG/M metagenome (GOLD analysis project Ga0256845, IMG submission 189101) | Tube worm associated microbial communities from hydrothermal vent at the East Pacific Rise, Pacific Ocean - Riftia | ecosystem: Host-associated > Annelida > Integument > Unclassified ...
TGTTTTTTGCTCTCACCACAACTACACCAAATATAGGTTTTACCTTCTTCTACGGCTTGTACAAAAGGCCCATCACTTGCTCTCACTGGATTACTCATAGTTAATCTCCATTTATGTCTATTCGATTAAATCTATTCGGAAAGCTCAAGCAAGTGAAAAATACTACAACATTTCAAACAATATCTTTTCTAACGTCACTTGGTCTTTAGCAAAATTTCTAATACCCTCAGATGTTTTTTCAGTTGCCATCGCATCTTCATTCATTTGCCATCTAAATTCGTTTTCAGTTAATTGTGCTGGTTTTTCTGAAAAAGAGCTTGCGGCAACTAATTTTTGAGTCATTGGTTGATTGTTTTTAGCCAATTCAGCCATTAAATCAGGACTAATGGTTAAACGATCACAACCCGCTAGTTCAGTGATTTCACCAATGTTTCTAAAACTTGCTCCCATTACCACCGTTGGATATTGGTGTTGCTTGTAATAATCATAAATTGCGGTAACGGATAAAACTCCCGGATCTTCTGCTGAGGAATAATTGGTTTTACCGGTGTTCTTTTTATACCAATCTAAAATACGACCAACAAAAGGTGAAATTAAGTAGATACCCGCTTCTGCACAAGCTCTTGCCTGAGCAAAACTGAATAACAGCGTTAAATTGCAATTAATCCCTTCTTTTTCTAATATTTCAGCGGCTTTAATGCCTTCCCATGTGGAAGCAATTTTGATTAAAATTCTTGATTTATCAATGCCTAAAGATTGATATAACTGAATGATTTTTCTCGCTTTTTGTAACGTTTGTTCAGTATCAAACGATAAACGCGCATCAACCTCTGTCGAAACGCGCCCTGGAACCAGGGTTAAAAGTTTACAACCAATTAATACACTTAAATAATCACTGGCTTCAATCAATTGCTCTGCTTTATCATTTGATTGCCCTTTAGCATAATCAATCACTTCACGAATCGTTTCAGCGTACTCACTTAATGCCATTGCTTTTAATAGTAGCGACGGATTAGTGGTCGCATCTTGCGGCGAAAATTCAGCAATTGCGGTGAAATCACCGGTATCTGCAACAACGGTGGTCATATTCTTTAATTGTTCAAGCTGGTTTGTCATTAATCTTGCCTTTTTGTAAATAGTTAGATAATTTTAGCGGGATCGTTACTGCGGGTTAATGTAATACCATCTATCGTCATTAACCAATGTCCATCTAGGTTAATAGGTTTCATGTTAACGGCAAATTCTGTGGCAAAAAAACCAATTCCCACGGTAAATCCTGTATTTGAGAACTCACTAATAGAACCTGTAATATGTTTCATTTCAACATTTCCGTCCTTGCGCTTATAAGAAACTTTACCTTCTTTAGTAATAATTAAAATCACATTTTCTGCTTTCCACACTCCAGCAAATGCCATCTTAGAACTCGGCACAGGCTTAGTACAAGCGACTAAAAAAAATCCAAAAGCAAAAATAACTAGCGTTTTCAGATTAATTCTCATATAGGCTCCTTAATTTAAGCTATCAAATAATTATAGCCATTATCATTGAAGATGTCCGATTCATCAAGTGCTAGCAAGTTAACGTTGCGTAAAGCTTTAATAACTTTTTAGGGAGTTGGTGGGCCTTTTTAATTAATATGTAGTGCTCTTTACCAAAAATATAAGGTAAATATTGATTCGCATCTTCATCAATTGTAATGCAAAATGTCTGTAAACCTTGCGCTCTCGCCTGCTGAATTGATTGGCGGGTATCTTCAATGCCATAGCGCCCTTCATATTGATCAATATCATTCGGTTTTCCATCGGTTAAAATTAATAATAAACGCTGTGAAGAGTCTTGCTTCAATAATTGTTGAGTAGCTTGGCGAATGGCTGCGCCCATGCGGGTGTAATAACCGGGCTCTATTGCGTTTAAATTACCTCTGACAACATTATCGAGTTTTTGTTGAAAGGTTTTTAGTTGGTAATAACGGATCTGACTTCGCCTGACAGAAGAAAATCCGCTAATGGCATATTGATCGCCTGAGGATTCTAAAGCTTCTGAAAACAGTAATAATGAATCTCTTATAATATCAATGACTCTCGCTTCATTGTTGACCCATGCATCAGTCGATAAAGATAAGTCAGCAAGCAATAAACAACTTAAATCTCGCATGTTATGCTGCAACGATTTAAATAATCCTAAAGCCTGAGTAACTTGTCCACGAGCAACATCTGTTTGATAACGAATAACATTATCAATATCTAATTCGCTCCCTGTCATTTGATTTTTTAACCAATTTTTTTCTGGTTTAAGTTGTTCAAATTGAGCCTTAAGCTGTTTTGCTTCTTTTACTAAATGTTGCGGTAAGTTTGTTGGTTTGGCTTTTTTGGGTAACATTAATTTTAAACTACAATAATCCTCAATCAATTGTTGTTTTTTAAAATCCCATTCGGGTAAAAGTATGCCATCGAGTACTACATGATCGTCATATTCGCTTGATGGTAGATCTAAATCAAATTTTAATCGACTACTCATGGTTTCTGAAGATTCTGAGACACTAATAACGTCCATATCGTCGGCAGCTTGTTGAGAAGAATTATCATCACTGTCGTCGTCGGTTCGATCCACATTAACAAACTCAGACCAACTGAAATAACTTTCTAACCTAAAAGCCATTAAACCATTTTTACCATCAGGCTCATCAACAATCTCACCTTTTCTTCTATGTTTTTCTTTTAATTGCTTAACCCCTTTCTTTTGTTCTGGCTCAGTATTTTTAATCGATTTTATTTTTCTTGCTGACACAAGTTGAGTTTGCACGGGGTGTAACCATAAAGGTACAGGAGGTAGTAGCAGAGGTTTTTTAATTGTTGTATTCACACTACCAGGTTCCAGCAATGCTCTTTGTATTAACTTTTCATCATCAAAATAATCTGTACGTACATAAGCTTTTGTTTGTCTGTATTGAAGATGAGCTTCAACCAACTGTTGATATAAAGGTTTTACACCGGGATATAATTTAAACACTTGTTTTACATTTTCTTGATTGTCCAAAATCCAATCGTTTTGTTCTTTTGAAATACTCAACAACACAACTAACCAAAGATAAAGTTTTTGATTAAGTATATGACTGTCGAATAAAGAAATTTCGCTCGGCAAGCGAATAGATTGTTCATCTCTCCAGGCTAATTCTGTTTTATCTCCCACATTAGCAAAGCGAGATAACAACGATGGTTTTGCTGACCACAAGGTTCTTTGAGTCGGCAATATTTGAATACTCGCAGGCCCTCCCAAAGCATGAAACTGTAATGCTAATCGCTCCCTAATATCACTTAATAAAACTTTTTGTTCAACAAAATGATGATCCGAAAATTTCGAAATTGCACGATGCCAAATTTTTCCAACATACTCTTCCATTAACTATTTTTCCTGAGTATTCTATTTGTTTTTTCTTTACCAATTTTTACCGTTTTATTATTAACCATCATGGTAATAGGGATTGCAACTGCGTTGTTATCAGGTTGATTATTAGGTTTCCAACTTAAAACTGGTTTTCCTTGCTGAGCAATATTGCAAGCAGATACACATTGCGCACACTGCGTACATGAAAACATATGTCTTTTCATCCCCCGAGGTTTAAGCCTCATTGGACAAGCATGGTCACAATAATTATCACAACTTTTACATTGTACTGATTTTTCTTTCTCAAAATTAATAACTAATGCTTTGCGGTTAGCCATCCATGCCAAACTTTGAAATAATCCAAAAGCGCATCCAAATCGACAAAATAAATGACGCGCAAATAAAAACTCGAAGGTTAAAATAAATGTTGCGACTAACAAAAACATTTGCTTAGAAAAAGATAAACTATTTTCCCATAACTGCGAAAAAACACTATATGGATTAATTATATATCCCATTAATACCACAGACCAAAGGAAAGCCATTGCGATTGATAAGGGAACAACTACAAACCACCATGCTGTATTTTTAGTTCGGATTTCTCCATTAACTTGAACTGCTGGTAATTCTTTTTTATCCCAAAGAGATAACTTACCAATCGCTTTACTTAAGTTTTGGTTAATCATTTCTACCACACTAAAATGTGGGCACAACCAACCACAATAGATCCGCCCAAACTTATAAAAAATAAATAAACCAAGCGCTAGAAAAAAAACAATAGGAATTAAACCATACAACAATAAATTTTTAGCCAGTTCTCCAACAGCTAAATCTTTACCAATACCAATAGACCAGTGAAAACTTAATAGATAAAAATGACCTTCATCTAAATCATATCGAAATAAATTGAATAAAGGGGCAACGCAAAACAAAATGAAAAAAGCACTTTGAGTGTAACGCCGAAATATTTGCAATTGCTGCGCTTGCATTTTATTTAAAAGTTATAGCTTGAGTGCAATGACTTCGTATAACGCGTCAACGGTATTTAAATCATCACTCATTGGCTCTAACATAGCTGATTTTACTGCTGAGGGGATATCAAGCCCTGCTTCAATTAACGTTGCTGTTATAATTAATAAACGAGTGGACACCGCTTCTTCTAAATCATGATCTTTTAGTTGCCGTAGCATGTGCGCCATTTCAACTAAACGTGCTGCCATTTGTTGATTGATCCCCGTTTGACGACAAATAATATCAATTTCAATATCGGCATTTGGATAATCAAACCGCAAAGAAATAAATCGTTGTTTTGTTGATGGTTTCATGCCTTTTAACAAATTTTGATAACCCGGATTGTATGAAACAACCAACATAAAATCATCTGGTGCATTTAGCAATTCGCCCGTTCTATCAATTGGTAATATTCTCCGATCATCTGATAAAGGATGAAGTACTACCGTCGTATCTTTTCGTGCTTCAACAATTTCATCAAGATAACAAATTCCACCGTCTCGCACCGCTCTTGTTAACGGTCCATCTTGCCAAAAAGTTTGCCCACCTTCCATTAAATGTCTTCCAACTAAATCGGCAGCGGTTAAATCATCATGGCAGGCAACGGTATATAAAGGTAAGTTTAACTTGTCCGCCATAAAACGAATAAATCGAGTTTTACCACAACCGGTAGGTCCTTTAATTAAAATAGGAAGTTGATGATGATAAGCATATTCAAAAATTTGAATTTCATTATCCTGAGGTAAATAAAAAAGGGCTTGTTCATTAACCATTGAAGTGACTTTTGTGTCCATAAATTGACTCAACATTTAAAATATAGTTGAGCCATTGCCCAACTATATTATCTAACGAGTTAATGATAAATCATTAAAATTAAGAGACTTCTTCTTCATCACCTTTAATGAAAAAACTCCATACATATACCCCGAGTCCAATCATAAAAATAGTGCCTGAAACCGTTCTTAACCAATAAAATATTTGCAATTGATCTTGAACAACCATAAAAGGTTGTCCATCACCCATACGTTGTAACCAGATTTGTAAAATACCCGCTCCGGTTAAAAATAAGGTGATAAAAACCATTGATACACTCATTAACCAAAATGACCACATTTCAACAACCTGAGCTTTCGGACAATTTGCTTCGCGTCCACGCATGATTGGCATGGCATAAGAAATAATGGTTAATACAATCATCACGTAAGCACCATAAAATGCCATGTGTCCGTGAGCGGCAGTAATTTGCGTACCATGAGTATAATAATTGACGGGAGCCAAGGTATGCATAAAACCCCAAACTCCAGCACCTAAAAAGGCTAATACACCGGTACCCATTGCCCATAAAACCGTTGCTTTATTGGGGTGTTCACGCCTACGACGATTAACCATGTTAAAAGCAAATAACGTCATCATAAAAAATGGTATCGGCTCCATCGCCGAAAAAATACCGCCAATAGGCTGCCAATATTCAGGTAAACCAATAAAATAATAATGATGTCCCGTACCCAAAATACCTGTAATTAATGCTGCAGCGACAATTACATACAACCATTTATCAATGACTTCACGGTCAATACCTGTTGTTTTAATTAACACATAGGCCATGATAGCGGCTAAAATTAATTCCCAAACGCCTTCAACCCATAAATGAACAACCCACCACCAAAACATTTTATCTAGAACTAAATTTTCTGGGTTATAAAACGAAAACAAAAACATCACTGCAAGGCCAATTAATCCCGTTAATAATATAATGTTAACAACTGTTTTTCGTCCACCAAGAATAGTTAAACCAATGTTATACAAAAAACCTAAAGCAACAACAACAATACCAATTTTAGTAATTGTTGGTTGCTCTAGAAATTCTCGCCCCATTGTTGGCAATAATTCATTACCTGTAATTTCAGCTAAGGTTGCATAAGGTACCAATAAATAACCTAAAATAGTTAATACACCTGCAGTTAAAAATATCCAAAATAATGCTATAGCTAACTTGGGGCTGTGCAATTCACGCTCTGCTTCTTCGGGTACTAAATAATAAGCCGCTCCCATAAAACCAAATAATAACCATACAATTAATAAATTGGTATGCACCATTCGTGCAACATTAAACGGAATTTCTGGAAACAAAAAATCGCCCCAAACATATTGAAGCCCCATAATTAAACCAAATAGAATTTGACCTATAAAAAGACCAATGGCAGCAATAAAATAAGGTTTAGCGACCAATTGAGATTGATACTTTACTAATGTTGTCATGATCTTCTCCTAACCTTGAATATTGGGTGGCCAATTAGCGGTATTGATTTCACTAGTCCACTTTAAAAAATCTGCGATGCCATCTAATTCTTTTTCTGATAAATTAAACTGCGGCATTGAACGACGACCTGGAATACCATCTTTTGGACGACTTCGAATAAAGCCTTTTATCGCTTCTTTAGAATTTCCAAACCTTGTGTACACATTACCGAGTTCTGGAGCAAAATAGGCGCCTTCTCCCAATAAGGTATGGCAACCAACACAATTATTTACTTCCCAAACCCTTTTTCCTAATGCAACCGATTCTGTAATATTTTCACGGTGATCACGTTCTGGCAAACGCTGGACCGTATCAAAACTTAATGCAAGAAATACAAGAATGAAAAAAACACTCCCTCCAAAATATATATTTCTTGCCATGCTTTTTGTAAATTTTTCACTCATGACCACATCCTCCAAAATAGTATTATTTTAACCGTTTTATAATGCCTTTGTGGGAGATATAAAAGTTGATCTAAGTCAGTAAATACAAGGATATAAACCCTAAAATAATTAGGGTTTTAACTAAGGGATTTAGTTTGAATAGACTACCAATTGATTCTTAGTTGCAATGAACTGTTAATTCCACTTGCCGCTAGATTTTGTAGAACAGGATCGCCCTCAAACAAACCATTAACATCTGACCAACGCCAATATTTTTGATCTGTTAAATTATAAATGGCTGCGGAAAGTTTCATGTTTGGATTAATTTGATAATTAGCAATTAAATCAACCAAAGTATAACCAGCCGTTTTAAATAGTTTTTTTGTTGATCCTTCTATTTCATCTACATTATTTTTTGCCTGATAGGTTGATGAGTTGATAGAAACCTGCCAGAGACTATCAGGACTATTCCAATTAACACCTAATAAAAAGTGATTCGGTGAAATATTATTTAAAGGCTGATGAGTCTCATTATTTTCGCCTTGACTAGTAAACCAGTTAAAATTAAATTTAACCTCATCTGATGGTACTAACCAATGTTCTGTTTCAAAGCTATACTGAAATTCACTGCCATAAATTTTGGCAGAACTAATATTTTGTGATTGAAATAAAACTCTACCGGCAGCCGGATTAAAACCTAAATTGACTTTAGTCTGAATAAAATCTCGATATTCAGTAAAAAATCCCACGACGCTCAGTTGGTGCGCCCCTTTATCATAGCGATATCCCAACTCATAACCTTTAGATGATTCTGATTTTAAATCGGGGTTAGGGATAGCCCTAATATTAAATAGCGGTATGTCTAAACCAATATTCGCATCTTCAAAAGGTGGAGCTCTAAAACCTTCAAAATATTGAACAAACCAAAGTGCATCACGGGAAAACTGATGTTCTAAACCTAATTTTGGCGATATATTAGTTTCTTTGATACTCACTATATTTCGAGCTGAGTTGCCTTGTTGATAAATCAAATCGGCTTCAGGTAACAACTCATATTGGTCAAAACGTAATGCAGGTATTAGACTAAAGTGGCTATTATATATTTCTATTTCATCATTAAAATAAATCCCCAATTCTTTAATTTTAGAAATAGGAAAATCTCTTAATGGAAATTGCTCCGACAAAATAATATGAGTGCTTGTATTATTATCCAAATTTGTTTGTAATCCATTTCTAAGCTCTGTTACTCGCCTCTCACTCCATTCAATTCCATAACCAATGGTATGATTAAAATTATGCGTAGATACATCACTATATAAATTTAACCGTAAGCCATCAATCTTTTGCTTATAATAAAAATCTCGGTCATAACGATAATGAGTTCCTCTTGATAACCGTCTTTCATCTGTGAGTTGCTCTGTTGTTGTTGTTTGTTGATAAAGCCGTAAAACGCCTCCATCTAACCAAGAATTATCTGTTGTAAATTCGTAATTTAATGAAACATTTTCACGCTTAGACTCATCATCACCCAATAAACCGGTTGTACTTCTAAACCGCCCCTGACCTAACAACGATTGTATATTGGAGTCCGATTCTCTTACAAAATGATCATAACTAATGCTGAGCTCTTGTTGATCAGAAAGTTCATAAAAATATTTTAATAATATCGATTGAGTCTGATTGTCTTGTTGATCTTTTGGTGTATTGCTTGATGCTTGGTTATCAAGCTCATGTCCATTGCGATAACTTAATGTCATTAATCCGCTTGATTTTCCACTAATAAAAGCACTATTCAGTGAATATAACTGACTATCATCCACACCGTAATACGCGGCCTTTAGTCCTAAATAAAACTCTTGATTTGTGTTGTACATTAAATCAATCGGTTTTTTCGTTACAAAAGAAATAACTCCACCAATAGCATTGCTGCCATAAATGCTCGACGCAGGCCCTCTTAAAATTTCAACTTGTTGCACCAAATCAATATCAATAAAGTTTCGTCCGGAATTAGAATAACTGCCTATTCCAAATTGATCCGCTACAGGAATACCATCAATTTCTGTAGCTACACGGTTTCCACCAATTCCTCTAATAGTAAATCCCGATAAACCAAATCGAGTACCTGCACTTTCAATACTAATACCTGCCTGATAGCGAACTAAATCAGCAATATCATGAATCATTTCTTTATCAATGGTTTCTCGACTAATCACTGATGCCACACCAAAAACATCACTTATTGGGCGAGGGACTTTTCCAATAATAACAATAACTTCACTGTCATTATCTTCTTGCGACTCTTGTTTTTTTTCAGTTGCATTAACCAAACTAGAAAATATAGTGCCTAGTAAAAAGCAATAACCTAACGTTTTAAACATCTTATAGTCTCAATATTAATATAATTTTTTATATCATTTATTAAAATGATATACCTTTTTATTAAAAAAAAATTGATCTTAATCAGGAAAAAGAATTTAGCGAAACAAAATTATTTAATCAACAATAATGAGACCAGTCATCTCTGGGTGGGGGCCGCAAAAATAAGGAAAAACACCTACGCGGTTAAACTTTTTGTCTAAAACATCATCAGGAAACAAGTAATCTGATTCTTTCTCACCATTTTTTTCAAACCAAACACTATGATACTGACGTTTTTCTTGATTAGTCCATCTGACAATTTGTCCCACTTTTATATGTAACTCTTGAGGTTCAAATTTAAATTTTTTAATAGAAATATCTACGGTATTATTTATTCCTTTTTTATTAGCTGGTGCTGCTGTAATTAAGTCATTTGTATCTTTTGCATAACTACTATTGAATATAAAAAATAATCCTATAATACCGATAATATTTGATAGTGGCTTCATCATTGTTTTTTGGCATTTAATTCTACATTGGTATTATCAAAACCTAATTTGTAACCTAACGAAACATGATGAAAGCGAGAGTTAGCGTAATCATCATGAATGGCAAAACCAAAGTTATAGGTTTTATTCAGATCTAAATCAATATCGCCAATATTTTTTGATATTAACCGACGTTTCATTATTACTGTCCATTTTCCAGCTTTTAACTCAGCATCAAACTCAGCACCTTGCCCACCCGTCATAACTCGTTCTTCTAGAATATGTCCATCTTCTACTTTTTTAGTGCCCGCCTGATATCGAATAATATCCATAAAATGATTATTATTCATTTCTTCTTTAAGCTTTTCATTGGTCACCAATTTATCCCAGCCGCCTTTTTTCTTGCCTCTTCGTCCTTTTATTTCTAGCTTAGTCCGGCTTTCTTTTATATATTTTTTAACGCCACCGGTTAAATTAATTTGCTTGCTATATTCACTCGCATCTAATATCGATTGTTCAGGAGCATCAGGCATATTAGTGGCATCATGGTGACATGCCGCCCAACACCCTGCCCTATCAGAGAATTCAACGTCATCTGTAGAAAACATAACCGCCAATTTAACCGAATTAAGCGGGTCCATTTTTCCACCTTTTACAAAACTAACAGGTACATGTTTTGTATCAGCCCAACTAAATTTCATATATAAAAATTGCATATCGTGAGCCGTTTCAACTTTAACGTCAATACTCCCTCGCTTGCCAGGTATAGGTGTTGATTCTGCTTTTTCTCCATTGACGATTTTATTTCCCATGTCTGCAGTCTCATTATCATGACAAGTAATACAGCGATCACCACCTTTACTAAAAGGGCGAGCTCCGCCATGGTCTCGACCATTTAGGATCCATTCTATTGATGTTTCACCCGGATAAAAGATTGTAATATCTCTTTTAGCCGCTTTACTCCAATCAACATTAATATTTTTCTTTGATGTTTTATGAACTTTTTTCTCTGTTTTTTTGCTACTATTATTATTTTGTTTATAGTTGACAAGCGCCTCTTCAACGGCATTTTTTATTTTTTCTAACTCTGCTTTCTCTTGTATTTCTTGGGCTTTATTTTTTTCGTTTTTTTCTTTTTCTTCATCAAGAGCAACCTGTTTTAAACCGTCAAGAAACATTTTAGGGACTTCTCTAATAAAATCGGGGTTAGGCGCTTCTAATTTTTCTAATTCTTCATCGGTTAGTTGATCTCTTACATTATGGTGAGCAATACCTTTGTGACAATCAATGCAGGTTTGCCCTGTTTTAAATGCATTTAAATGCTGATTTCTTGCTCTTGGTTTTTGAAACTGAGGAGCCATTGATTCAAAATTATGACAGTTTCTACACTCTCTTGAATCAGTTTTTTTCATGGTATTCCAAACTCGTTTAGCCATTTCTAAACGATGCTGATTAAATTTTTCTGGTGTATCAATGGTTCCCATCGCTTTGTGATACAACTCATTACTTGCTTGAATTTTTCTTACTACCTTGTGAACCCACGGATCAGGAACATGACAATCAGGACAGCCAGCTCGTACACCGGTTCTATTAGTGTAATGTATCGTTGGTTTGTATTCTTGATAAACATTATTTTCCATTTCATGACAACTGATACAAAATTCTAGTGTATTAGTCGCTTCCATTGCCGTATTGAAACCACCCCAAAAAATAATACCCGCTATAAAAAAAACCAGTCCAGCAGCAAATGAAGCGCCCATTAATATTTTTTTATTCAGTATTGTTTTTATTTTTGATTCACTTTGTGTCATGTGAAAAATCCTAAAAATTAATTATTTTTTATCCATCGAATAGTTCAAGTTACAAATACCAAGATGCGGAATTTACCGCACCTTGGTAAACAGAAGTACTTGCTTTAAGTTTTGTGATGTACTCGGTTATACACGTTGAATTTGCCTGTAGGAGTTGTTAATCCCTTAATTCTAGCAATTTCTTTTAGTGTTTTTGCATCATATATAACAATTTCACCAGTCGGGTTTTTACTGTCTGAACGATTCCAAACTGATACCCACACCTCTGTACCATCTTTGTTAAATTCCATATGCAGTGCGACTTTACCGACTTCCTCGGTAACCCGAATGGTTTTAACAATTTCATGCGTTTTCTTATCAAACACTTGCACGCTTTGCTGAACTTCTGGCTCAGGATGCTTTAATTGATCTGCCCAAACATACTGAGACTTTTCATGGGTTCGAATAAATGCACCAGGACCATCTGTTTCAACTTCGTAACAAAGTTTCCATGCATTTTTAGGATGTCCTATCGGATCATTCCCCCAAACAGATACCACTCCAACCCCTAAATGTGTGGTGCCACCAACAGGGCCACATTTTTCATCAACCCAATTTGCACCAGGTCCAGGATGAGGTAATTTATCTACATCAATCATTTTTTCTAACTTACGTTCTTTGGTATCAATCACTACCATTTTGTTTGATGCGTTTGCTGCTATTTGAAAATAACGACCCGTTGGATCAAAGAAGCCATCATGTAAAAATTTAGCTGAATCAATTTGGTCAATTCGTAAATTATTTATGTCGCTATAATCCACCTGCCACATCTGACCTAGCTCTTTAGCTGCCACCATAAATGTTGGCTCATTTGGTGTTGTATAAATAGCGGCAACACGAGATTCATTCACATAGTCACCATCAACATTAACTCCACGTGTTGATACGACTTTTAGTGGTTCTAAAGTTTTAGCGTCCATGATGACAAAATGAGGCGGCCAGTAACCACCTGCAATAACATATTTTCCGTCACCTGATACCGCAATATCTCTTGCGTCATAGGCCATTTTTGTTTCTGCTACTAACATTTTGTCTGGCATTTGCCACAAATCAATTTTGTTCACTTTCCCATCACGACCAATGGTGTACCAAAATCGACCAACAACATCGGTTGGTTTATCCGTATGATGATCTTCTAAGCCTTTAATAACATGAACCGCATAACCGGTGTCTAAATGCGCTACGATTTTTTTAGTATCGCCATCAATAATTGCAGCTTTTCCTGCATCACGCTCGATGACGATAAAAAAGTTTTCCCAGTTAAGTCCGTGTAATGGTTTAGTTGGATAATCTTTTAAAGCAACAAATTGTTTGGTTGCTTTTTTCATCATTTCTAATGACATTTCTGGTGGGATAGGTGGTTCCATTTGTATATAAGTGGAAACCATTTTAATTTCTTCTTTAGTAAAAATATCATCAAAATTATTCATGCCACCTTCGGTGCCATAAGAAATGATTTTTTCTAATCTTGTTTGACCTTTTTTGAGTGTATTTTTTGGTTCTAAATTTTTTCCTGTTGCGCCTTTGCGCAAAACACCATGACAGCCTGCACAGCGCTGAAAATAAAGTGTTTTTGCTTTATCGAATTCTGCTGCTGATAAGGTTGGTTCCCCAGCATTTACATTTACTGCAAAACTGCTTGCAAATAAACTAGCACTTAAGCCCAGTATCGATAGGCCTAACTTTGTATTTTTCATCATTTTTTCCTCTTGTTTGTTTGCAGTTCATTTGAATTTTTGGTAGCTAGACCAATTAATTCAATTTGGATACTACTCTCACAAAAGATGGCAATGATGATCGAGATCAACAAAAGTGATACTGTTATTCCATAATGTTTTTAGGGGTATATTAGGAAAAATAGAGCAATAAAACATATTCAATTATGCTTTAGAAAAGTTTTTGCACCACAACATAAAATCGTTATAACAAAGAGGCGGAGAAAAATAAAAACCTTGGGAAAAATCGACCTGTAAATCGCAAATCTCTTTTAATACATCTGAATTTTCAATACCTTCAGCAACTACTTTTAACTCAAATCGTTTAGCTAAAAGTATAATTAAAGAGACAATGTCTCTATCGTGAGAATTATTCAATAAATTATCAATAAAGGATTTATCTATTTTTAATTCCGTTGCAGGTATATTCTTAAAATAAGCCAGTGATGAATAACCTGTGCCAAAATCATCAATTGAAACGCCAACGCCAATGTCTCTTATTTTTTGAAGTTGACTAAGTGAAGATTTTGCATCCCTCATAATCGTTGTTTCCGTTACTTCAATAATTAAGTTTTTTGCAGCGACTCCCCAAATAGCCAGGTTGTCTTTAAGGATCATTAACAAATCATTTGAATCCAAATTATTTGCAGAAATATTTATGGATAATGAAAAATAAGGCATTATTTTTAGAATGCTTGATAATTTTCTCAATGCGCTCTTAATCACCCATTCAGTAATAGCATCTATTTGATTAGAGTTTTCAGCGATAGGAATAAAACTATTGGGAGAAACAATGCCATATATTGGATGGTTCCAGCGAATCAAAGCTTCTGCGCCGCTAACTTCCATATTGTTTAGAGAAATCTTGGGTTGAAAATATAACTCAAACTGATTATCGACAATCGCTTGATCAATATCTTTTTTTACATTCCATACACGGTTCATTTCATGCTCAAACTCTGATTGAAAATAAGTGCAAGCCAAATTGTTTGCGTTAGCATTTTCAAAAGCGATCAAAGCATTTAAATAAAGTTTTTTTTCATTCGATTGACAGTTTTCGGAAGAAGAAATACCAATCACTGGCGTTAATTTTATTGCTTGTTGAGCGGTTTTTATTGGCGCCTGAATTTTCAACAATATTTTATTAGCAATAATTTCCGCATGTCCTTGATTCAGTGATTTAGGAACAATGACAACAAAAGTATCTAAAGCGGTATGTAAAATTAGTTCAATTTTTTCAATCGTCGAAAATAACCGCGCTTGAATTTTTTTTGAGATTAGCTCTAAGGCATCGTGGCCAATATTAATTTCTAGTTGCCTTAAATCCCGTATTTTTATAAACAGCAATGCCATATCATGTTGATTATGTTCAGCCTGAAGTAAGTAGCCTTTTATATAATTGTAAAGTATATTTCGTTGTTTATTACTTTCTACAATTAAATTAAACATCCTTTAAGCTAGAAGTAATTCATTTAAATTAACGCCATAAGATCCTGATTCTATGCTTTGCTTGATGTTAAGATTTTCTCCTTCTTTTGTTTTGGTAATTTGATACAAATCAATGGTTGTAAACTCGGCATAATGTTTTTTATCTTTATCTAATATCAACATAATTTTTGGCCTTAAACGACGCGCACGATAGCCAGACATAACAACTCCAACCTCTCCAGATGACAGCTCAACTAAAGAACCTGCAGGATAAATTCCTAAGGCTTGAATAAATACTTCGACTAGCGGTGCATGAAAATCAATATCTCGCCATTCATACAATTTTTTTACAGCTTCAGAAGGTGAAATCGCTTTTGCATAAACTCTATTTGACGAAATGGCATCATAACAATCAACAATGGCAGCAATTCTTCCAAATAAAGGTATATCATTTCCCGACAACCCATTGGGATAACCTTTACCATTAAATCGTTCGTGATGGCTTGCGACCATAGCATAAACGGCTTCATCAACCCCGCCACTTTTAGAAATCATTCGCAAACCTAAACGAACATGATCCCTCGCTTTTTTAAAATCTTCTTCAGCGAGTTTTCCGGGTTGATCTAATAAGGATTTAGACAAATGCAATTTACCAATATCAAGCAGAGCCGCACCAATCGCTAAATGATAAAGTTCATTTTTGGATAAACCTAACTGCCGCCCAAATGCTGTTGCTAAAATAGAGCATCGTAATGAGTGCTGGTACATATAATCATCACTTTGTTTTAATCGCATTAACCATAAAACTGCATCAGGATTTCGAATAACACTATCAACCATTTGGTGAGTTGATTCTTTAAATTTATTAATATCTAAGCTCTCACCATTAATCAGTTGAGTGATTAAAGATTCATTATTTTTAGTCATCTGCTCAAAGTTCTTTTTGGCAGTAGGCATTTCATCTTCCATTGCATGACTATCACTATAAACCGTATGATAAACAGTGGATTTATCTTTTGTTGAAAATTTAGGCTGAATATTTTTATCCAGTTGCCTTAGCTCTCTTTCAATACTGCGGCGAACATCAATGTAAACAAAATTACAATAATTCTCTAATTCTTGAATGTCATCTTCAGAATCAATAGAAAAACCTTGCAATTGATAGGGGGTTTCCAGCCAAGGGCGATCAAGCTCACAAACATACATGCCTATTTTAAGCGCCTGAATGCTGATTTTTTCGCGAACGATATTTGGCATAAAAGATTAAACTGAGTTGGTTATTAATTTATATTGAAAGATTTCAATTTAAAGTATAGCCATCATCCTTAATTTTGGCGCTTTAATTCACTAAAATATTTAATATTCAAGCTTCTCATCTTATTTATCCCGATCTCGGGATGGTTAAATATCGAGTAAATTGCTCCACAGCATAAATTTAATGCATAATGACAATTCAAAATTTTGATATTCGCCAATTTCTTGAGAGCCACTCATTATGCCAACTTATGCCATTGGTGATATTCAAGGCTGTTATAAAAGCTTCAAATCCTTGCTAAGCAAGATTCAATTTAATCCACGCTATGATCGCTTATGGTTAGCGGGTGACATGATTAATCGTGGTCCAGATTCACTAGCAACTATGCAATTTATACTTGAACATCAACAACAAATTCAAGTGGTTTTAGGTAATCATGATTTACACTTTTTAGCCGTCGCTGGTAACTGCCAATCAATCAAATCAAAAGATACATTTGATGATATATTAAACTCTACATCAAAAAATACCATTGTCACTTGGATGAAAAAACAACCTCTCGCGTATTTTAGTGAGGACTTTAATACCTTAATGGTACATGCCGGCTTACCCTTTAATTGGTCACTACAAGAGGCATTAAACTTCTCAGGTGAAGTATCAATAACACTTCAATCGCCCCAATGTGAAAACTTTTTTTTAAATATGTATGACAATCTTCCCGATTCGTGGGACAACCAACTAAAAAATAACGAACGTTTAAGATATATTACCAATGCGCTGACCAGAATGAGATATTGCAGCAAAAATGGTCGATTAGAACTTACTTCAAAACAGCCTCCCGGCAAACAACCTTCCCATTTGGTCCCTTGGTTTACGCTTAAAAATAACCAATATAAAGGTAAAATTGTTTTTGGACACTGGGCATCACTTGAAGGACGTAGCACTAATCAAAACATTATACCGCTCGATACAGGCTGCGTATGGGGTGGTCAATTAACCGCAGTTAGGCTCGATGATAATAAGGTATACCGTGTTAATTCCTCAGAAATTTAAACAACTAAGGAAAAGAGTTAATAAAAACCACATTTAATAAGATAAAAATGACAATTGACCAAATACCAACTAAAATGCTATAACTTTATAAAAACATTATTAAAAGCAGGTAATTAGACGTGAAAACTCATCTAAAATATCAACTAATACTACTCTCGACCCTCAGCTTTTTTCTAAGCGCCAATGCCTTTGCAGAAAATTCAGCAAAAGAAAAGCTGTCTTTTGGTAGTGAATTTCGATTTTTTATTGAAGGTGCAATTCACAAAGGGGGAGACAGTACTGAAAACATCCCGCTTTACGACAGAAGCTCAGGCAATTTAGTGGGTGGTGTAGCTCTCACTGTTGTTGGTAACTATGGCGGTAGCTCAGCGGATAAAACATTTGCACATAGCATTGATGCGGGGGGATTTATACGAGGCTCTTTAGGCATTGAAATCCCCTTATCTGAACAAATAACACTTTCGACCTCAGTCGGTTATTTATATGACCAAATAACTGGAGATTTAACCAATGGTTCAACAGGTAAAGGGTATGCAAGTTTTTCACGTATAGCGCTTGATTTAATCGGCTTTTATAATATGGGCCGCCACCGCATTGGCTTAGGTGGAAGTTATCATTATCAAACCCGGTTTGACTATATAGAAGAAGGCGACAATTTTCGCTTGCATGGTGCTTATGACTTATCAGACAACCTAGGCTCTGTGATCCAATACGACTATTTGTTGACAGAAAACAGTTCCATGGGATTACGTTATACCAATATATTTTATGATTTTGAAAAAGTTGTTATCAAGAATAAGCCAAACAATGCCAGTAACAATTTTAGCAGAGACTGTTTGACAAATTGCTCAGACTTTATAGACGCAAGCACTGTCAGTCTTCATTTGACTTTCCGCTTTTAATGAAATGATATAATCTAACGGGAGTCGGGTAAGTATTCTAAAACCTCTCCCTGTTTTCTGCCTCTACAATCTTTACCTTCAATTCCTCTTTGTTGTTTACCGTTTAGCCTCAAATATATTAATGCAGCCTTATATTTATCCACTATACTGATACTTACCTGTCTTTTAGTTGTTAAAGTTTTGTATTAATTTTTGAGCGAAAAATTGAAATATTTTAGTTTAACCCTCATATTATTTTTTTGCAGTTTGTCTTCAAATGCGGCAGATAAACGGTCTAATGAGACCGAATTTTCATATTACGAAGATAAATCAGGGCAACAATCGATTGATGAAATACAACTAATTTCCGACCATTTATGGCAAGTTAAAAAGAAAGCCAATTATGGTTATAGTCAATCGAGTATTTGGGTTCGTTTTAATCTCAACAAAATTTCTAATCTTAATGAGCATTGGCTTATTCAAATCAATGATCCTCGTATGGATCATATTTCTATCTATTACCCAACAGGAAAAATAGAAAATTTTGGTGAATCAGTCCCTATTTCACAACGAACATTTTATTACCGTTACCCAGTAACACAAATATCTCCAATTATTTTAAATCAATATTATTATTTAAAACTAAAATCTTTTGATCCCATTCAACCAAATATTTCAATTAATACAGAAAGTCATTTTTATCAAAATACCGCTGTAGAAAATACTCTTTTTGGTGCTTATTTTGGCATTATGTTAGTCATGCTTTTGTATAATTTTTTCATCTATTTGATTGTTAAGATTCAAAGTTATAAATACTATGTAATATTTCTTGCTACAACTATTTTTGTTAATTTCTCATTAAACGGATTCACTCACCTCTGGCTTTTCCCTGAAAATTATCAATTGAATAGTCGCTTATCAATCCTAAGTTTTTTAGCCATTAGTGGAATTTCTGCAATTGTTTTTTGTCAAAACTTTCTTGGGATCACTAAAAGACACAAGGGCATTTATTATATATTTCGAGCTTATATCATGCTCTCTCTATCGTTAATCATTTTTTCATTAACCCTTTCTAATGAACGCTTTATTCATATATATTCATTTTTTGTTGTCAGTCTATTTCCTCTAGTGTTGCTCTATGCCTCTATCTACGGAGTAATTAAAAGGCTGAATCAAGCTTATTATTTTCTTATTGCATGGATGTTTTTTTTGGCAGGTTTAGTCGTTCGAATTATGATGGCTTCAGGTGCGTTAGATAATAATTATTTCACTTATTATTCGGCACAAGCTGGAAGCCTCGTTGAAGTTGTTTTATTATCGATTGCTTTAGCCGCTAGAATAAAAAAACTTCAACAAGAAAAACGCTGGACCACCATTAGAACAAATCAACAGTTGTTAGAATTAAATCAAAAACTGACTAAAAGCAATCAATTAAAAGATGAGTTTTTAACTAATATTTCACATGAACTGCGTACGCCTATCAATGGAGCAAAAGGAGCATTAAGCCTATTAGAGAAGAAAAAAGAAAATAATGACAATTTTAATCTTGCCAAAAATAGTATTAATCACATTCAAAATATTATAGAAAAATTATTGCTCTTAACAGAAGGAAAAAATAATCATTTAAAGTTTGAAGAGCGCTGGTTTACTTTTCAAAGTATTCTAAAAAAGTTGGAAACGAACTACAGTATAAAAAACATTTCTAGTCTAAATATTAATGACAGTCATTTAAAAACTCACCAATACTTTGGACAATTAGAACCCATCGAGTTAATTATTACTGAACTCGTTGATAATGCGTTAAAATTTAGCGATAACAAGAGTGTTGAGTTGTGCATTGATCTAAAAGATAGAGGGCCGCGGCAAGACATTATAGTTAGCGTTATTGATCAGGGAATAGGCATAAACAATCAGCAAAATTTATTTGAACCTTTTTGGCAAAAACAAAGTAATAATAAGCGTCAATACGAGGGATTAGGTATTGGCTTATCCGTTATTAAATTATTATGCGATCAACTCAGCGCAAAAATTAAACTCTCAAAAAATGATCCATCAGGTACAAAAGCAGAATTTATCATTAACCTAGAATTTAGGGAGAAAAAACCAAAACTCAATCATCTTGCTTCACTCAATAATACAAAAGTACTAATTGTTGAAGATAATCTTGTTAACAAAACGGTTATTAATGCCATGGTAAAGAAATTAGGTTGCCAAAGTGTTTGTGCAGAAAATGGATTACAGGCTTTAGAGCTACTCAAAAATCAATCCGTTGATATTATATTAATGGATTGTCAAATGCCTATTATGGATGGTTTTGAAGCCACAAAAACCATTCGACAATCGAAGGAATCATTCTCTAATGTACCGATCATTGCGGTTACAGCAAACACAACGGCAAAAGACCGTGACCGTTGTTTTGAAGTGGGAATGAACGCTTTTTTAAAGAAACCTATAGAGATTAACAGTTTAGAACGTCTTATGAGTGACTACATTATTAAATCTTCGACAGATCCGCAATAATAAAATTAAGGCTTTCCAGCTTGGATCGCCGCAACGCTTAGATCCAGTACACACTTTTTGTCATAACTTTTGACATAATGGCCATTGAATATTTAACCGGCGCAGGTAGATTGACACCTCCCGCTTCAATTGCAACGGTTGCATGATGAAGTTCATCTTCTTTCATTTGTTCAATAATAGCTCGACTCTTTCGATCTTTTTCAGGCAATTTCTCTAAGTGCTTTTCTAAATGCTTAACTACTTGATATTCCGTTTCCGCAACAAAGCCCAAACTCCATTGGTCGCCTAACAGACCAGCAATAGCACCAATAGAAAAAGAACTGACGTACCAAAGAGGGTTAAATAAACTGGTGTGGCTGTCTAATTTTTTTAATCGATTAGCGCACCAATGCAAATGATCATTCTCTTCAGCCGCTGACTGTTCCATTTTTTCACGGACTTCAGGTAATTTTGCAGTAAACGCTTGACCCTGATATAACGCTTGAGCACAAACCTCTCCACAATGATTAATTCTCATCAATCCTGAAATATGTTTTTTTTCTTCTGCTGAAAATTCAACCTCATCAATATTTTCTGATGGATCTTTTCTTTCAGTCACTTGATAACCACCAAACAATGTTCTCAATAAATTATCCGCCACGCCAATGCATTGATCGATCGGTGAAAGTTTTATCATATGTCGCTCTCAAAGAAGTTATATTGCTGAGACTTGTTCTTTATTATAAGATATTATTAAAGATAGGTCAGGGTCAAAAACACAAATACCAACTATAAATGCTTAATTTTAGCTATTTTTTAACACTAATGGAATATTAAGAATGAGCGGAAAAACCGAATTTAATGATCTTTGTTTGCTAGTAAAAACAAAGAATCCAATTATAACTATCGAAACTCATGAAGAAATTAGAGCTGTTCAGTTAGTGACTCAACTCGCTATCCATTTTAATCAATCAATATTCTCTTGGGATACTGTTGATGGTATAAAACGGGCGGATTTACCTCAAGAAGAAAGCCCATCTAAAACTACCTGTTTGCCAACTTCTGCTTTAAAACATATTAGAGAAGCAACTCAATCGGCGATTTATATTCTATGTGATTTTCATCCTTATTTTGAAGATGACCCAAAAGTTGTACGTTTAATAAAAGAAATAGTCTTGAATCATCAAAATGTTAGCCATACATTAATTTTTGTTTCTCATGAAATAAATTTACCTGATGAAATAAAACGTTACTCAGCAAAATTCCAATTAGCTCTGCCCAATGAAGATCAATTAAATAAGTTAGTCAAAGAGGAAGCGAGAATTTGGTCAAAAGCTCACCACGGGCAAAAAGTTAAAACCGATAGTGATACCCTTAAAAAACTAGTACGCAACTTAAAAGGCATGACAACCGCTGACGCACGCAATTTAATTCGAAATGTTATTAGTGATGGCGCTATCACTGAAGATGAATTACCGCAAGTGAACAAAGCAAAATTTGAATTATTAGATATGGATGGCGTCTTGAGTTTTGAATACGAAACTTCAAAGTTTTCCGAGGTTGGCGGTCTTAACAATTTAAAAAATTGGTTAAAACAGCGCCAAGCCGTTTTTTTAGATAAAGACATTCCTCTTGATCCGCCAAAAGGTTTAATGCTGTTAGGCATTCAAGGTGGTGGAAAAAGCCTCGCTGCCAAAGCTGTTGCCGGAATGTGGGGGCTTGCTCTTTTAAGATTAGATTTTGGCGCGCTTTATAATAAGTATCATGGAGAAACTGAAAAAAACTTGCGTGAATCATTAAAAATGGCAGAACTGATGGCTCCCTGCGTATTATGGTTTGATGAAATTGAAAAAGGACTTTCCAGCGGAGAAAGTGATGGTGGTACATCTCAACGGTTATTAGCCACGCTATTAACTTGGATGGCAGAAAATACACATCAAGTTTTTATTGTTGCTACCGCAAATGACATTAGTAAACTACCTCCAGAATTAATGCGAAAAGGTCGACTTGATGAAATATTTTTTGTCGACTTGCCTGATGAAAAGTCTCGACAAGATATATTTGAGATTCATTTAAAACGACGAAAACAAGATCCTTCACAGTTTGATTTGTCCGCATTAGCGGCTGCAAGTGGAGGCTTTACAGGCTCAGAAATTGAGCAAGCGGTGGTTTCAGCTTTATATCGTGCATATGGTGGAGGGAGTCCTATGACAACTATTTCAATCGTTGAAACAATCAAACAAACACGCCCTCTATCGGTGGTTATGTCTGAAAAAATTCAAGCACTAAGAGATTGGGCAAAAGATAGAACTGTTTTGGCCAATTAACTAACGCTAACGACCAATAAGAAGCTAAACAATGATCCACCTAAAAAAAATAAAACCAATCCTTTTAATGGTTATTTTTATGAGCCATGGAATTATATTTAATACGGCTTTAAGCAAAGAAAAAATACCTACCGACAATTTAGTCATCAATAACCCATGGTATATTTCTGGACCCTCTGTTGAAACAGAAGATCAAATCAATATTTACCGTGTAAAAAACCAATCGATAAAAATCACAACAAATAATCAGCCAACCAAAGAAATTGAACTGCATGTTATGGTAACACCTTCAGGTTCTAGCGATGGACCTGCGACAGATTTATCGAGTAACTCTTACCTTGAAGTAACTTATCAATCAACTCATGTGATTAAGTTACAAGCGCGTGAAGGTAATCAAAATAAAACCGGCTGTATTCATGGCGGCTCTCACCCAAGAATCAAATTGAGTGCCTCACCGAACCGTTTTATAACCAAACGTATCAACTGGCAGGATTTTCGTCTAAATGAAAATCCAAATGGTAAGATTCTCGATCAGCATAATCTGTGTAAATTTAATTTTGTTAATTATCAACCGCAGGTAGGTTCAATATTTATATTAAAATCAATGATCATTGTGCCGCAGTAGAAAAAATAATAAGAAGATCATTATATGAAACTAATCAATTTCACCTTTTGCTCGTTTAATATTTAAGATATCTGAATAAATATTAGATGATGAAACGTCTTTCTTTTGTAAAGCAGAATATACGGCCATAACCATGGCTCCTGAACCGCTAATGTAAAAATCTTTTTCTAATAATTGTTGTCCACAATGCTCAATTGCATGCTCATGTGGAAAACCAACTGCTCCTGTCCATAAAGCGTCGCCATCTGAAATAACAGGGGTGTAACTAAAATGTTTATTATCTGTGGTCCACAGTTCTATCTCTTCTTGCAGATACAAGTCATTTTTAACTTGAGCACCTAAAAATAAATGAGTCTTGCGAGATTTGTTTTGAATAAACAATGTTTCTAACATGCTTTTCATTGGAGAAAATCCTGTACCACCCGCAATAAAAATAATTTCACGGTCACTTTCATTTAAATGACATTCGCCATAAGCGCCTTCCAAAATAACATGCTCACTTTGTTTAAAGTGATTAATCATTTCGTCAGCTAATGAATTTTTATGTGTCAAACGTACATGAAGTTCTAAAAAGTTTTTTTCTTTTGGTGAACTGGCAATTGATAATGGAATTTTTTTATCGTCAGATAAATGTAAAATAATGTATTGTCCCGCCTTAAAATTAAGCAACGCAAGATCTTCTGGCACTAATCGAATTCGATAAATTTGATCATTTAATTTTTTAATTTCACGGATTGTACAATTATATAACGTCATTAATTTGATTCGTCCAATATGCCTAGCTCTTGCCAAATTTCATCAATTTTATCTTTTACCTGTGCATCCCTTTCAATTGCAACACCCCACTCACGTGTAGTTTCTGATGGCCATTTATTAGTGGCATCAATACCCATTTTGGAACCAAGCCCCGAAACTGGTGAAGCAAAATCCAAATAATCTATTGGTGTATTTTCAATCACAGTTGTATCTCGACTGGGATCAACCCGGGTTGTTATTGCCCAAATTACATCATTCCAATCTCTAGCATTCACATCATCATCTGTGACAATGACAAACTTAGTGTACATAAATTGGCGAAGAAAACTCCACACACCCATCATGATACGTTTAGCATGTCCGGGGTATTGTTTTTTTATGGTCACTATTGCCATACGATAAGAACAACCTTCAGGAGGTAAATAAAAATCGACAATTTCAGGATATTGTTTTTGCAATAAAGGAATAAATACTTCATTGAGTGCTAAGCCTAAAACCGCGGGCTCATCAGGCGGACGACCCGTGTAAGTTGAATGATAGATAGGATTTTTTCGATGAGTTATTTTTTCTATAGTAAACACAGGGAAAGTTTCAACTTCATTATAATAACCCGTATGATCTCCATACGGCCCCTCTTCTGCGACTTCATTGGGATAAATATAACCTTCTAAAATAATTTCAGCCGTTGCAGGTACTTGTAAATTATTACTCAAACAATCAGTGACCCGAGTTTTTTCCCCACGCAATAAGCCGGCAAAAGCGTATTCCGATAATGAATCGGGAATGGGTGTTACAGCGGCTAAAATAGTTGCAGGGTCAGCGCCTAATGCAACACTAATCGGAAAAGGTTTGTCAGGATAACGTTCTTGCCAAGCCTTAAAATCAAGTGCGCCACCACGATGGGATAACCAACGCATAATGACTTTATTTTTAGCGATAACTTGCTGACGATAAATCCCTAAATTTTGGCGCTTTACCTCTGGGCCTTTTGTAATCACTAATCCCCAGGTAATGAGCGGAGCAACATCACCTGGCCAGCAGGTTTGAATAGGGAGTTTCGATAAATCGACATCGTCTTTTTCAATAATCACTTCTTGGCAGTTGGCTTTTTTAACCTCTTTAACCGACATGTTAAGTACTTTTTTAAACAAAGGCGCTTTATCCCAAGCATCTTTAAGGCTAGCAGGTGGTTCAGGTTCTTTTAAAAAAGCTAATAATTTTCCAACTTCGCGTAATTGTGAAACCTCATCGCAGCCCATTGCGGCAGCAACTCGTCGAGCTGAACCAAATAAGTTGGTTAATACTGGAGTATCAAAACCTATCGGGTTTTCAAACAAAAGAGCCGGGCCGTCCGCTTTTAATACACGATCAGAAATTTCCGTCATTTCTTGATTGGGATCAATAGGGTATTGAATCCTTTTTAAATCACCTTGCGATTCAAGGTATTCAAGAAATTGACGAAGATCTTTATATTTTACCGTCGGATTTAGCATACTGAGTCATGCTTCAATTTTTAATTTTTCCCACGTTGTTTCATGGAATTAAAAAATTCTTCATTCGTTTTTGTCATTGCTAACTTATCAATTAAAAATTCTATCGCTTCAGTCTCTTGCATAGGATGAAGTATTTTTCTTAATATCCACATTTTTTGCAATTCTTCAGCGGATGTTAATAAGTCTTCTTTACGAGTTCCACTTCGGTTAAAGTTTATCGCAGGGAACACTCTTTTTTCCGCAATTTTTCGATCAAGGTGTAATTCTAGATTACCCGTGCCTTTAAATTCTTCATAAATGACTTCATCCATTTTTGAACCAGTATCAACCAAAGCCGTCGCTATAATCGTCAAGCTGCCACCTTCTTCAATATTTCTAGCCGCACCAAAAAATCGTTTTGGGCGTTGTAGCGCATTGGCATCAACACCACCCGTTAGTACTTTTCCGGATGATGGAATAACCGTGTTGTACGCTCGTGCTAAACGGGTAATTGAATCTAATAAAATAATGACGTCTTTTTTATGTTCAACTAAACGTTTTGCTTTTTCTATCACCATTTCTGCCACTTGAACGTGACGACTTGCTGGCTCATCAAAGGTAGAAGCAACAACTTCACCTCTCACTGAACGTTGCATTTCAGTTACTTCTTCAGGTCTTTCATCAATTAATAAAACAATTAAAAGGCTATCGGGATGATTTGCCGCAATCGATTGAGCAATATTTTGCATCATCATTGTTTTACCGGCTTTTGGTGGAGAGACTAATAAACCACGTTGCCCTTTACCAATAGGTGATGCTAAATCAATAATTCTTGCAGTAATATCTTCACTTGAACCATTACCTCTTTCCATCACCATTCTTTCATCGGGATGTAATGGCGTTAAATTTTCAAAAAGAATTTTATTACGAGCATTTTCTGGGCTATCAAAATTTATTTCACGAATTTTTAATAAAGCAAAATAACGCTCTCCATGTTTCGGTGGACGAATTTTCCCAGAAATAGTGTCCCCAGTCCGCAGACTAAAACGTCTGATTTGGCTTGGAGAAACATAAATATCATCAGGCCCAGCTAAATATGATGAATTAGCATTTCGTAAAAAACCGAAACCATCAGGAAGTATTTCTAATACCCCATCACCAAATATATCTTCCCCACTTTTTGCATGAGCTTTTAATATCGCAAACAAGATATCTTGTTTGCGCATTCGAGCAACATCGTCCAAACCAGCATCTTTTGCCATTTGAGCAATTTTAGTAACGGAGAGTAATTTTATTTCTGATAGGTTCATAGGGGGTACTTGTAGGTTAAAGTAATAAGAGATTTAGGATTGTGAAGATAATTTAACGGTCACTCGATATCAACTGAATATTTAACCATACTCATTTATCTTTAATAAAATAAATATAAGGTTAAAAGAACAAAGACTGTTATCTTGCTTATTTAAATATAAATACCTGTGTTTGTTGTTAATAGTCGTTTAATAATGAATATGTCTATTTATGAATTTTAATGATGAGGATAATTTGCATTTGTGAAAACTACTTTTCTGATCATATTTTAGAACAATGTAAGTTAAAAAGATTTTAAGTAAAAGAGACATTGTTGGTCGGGAGACCGTGAAACAATAGTTTATTATGCTTTTCTAAATGGCTAAATTAAATCAAACATAGCATTAAAATAATTTATTGTCCAGTTTTTCAAAAAAGCATTTAAATTTTATTGCTGGATTTAAGCCGCTAGATTTTAGAAAAAGAATACGATTTAAAAATTAAGAAAACTTCCCAGAGTAATGAATGACTCTGGGATCGTATTGAGCGGTTCTAAGTGTCGAGCTAACTAATATCGTATCAACTAAATATTACTATCAATAAATGCCGCTAATTGAGATTTACTTACCGCACCCACTTGCTGAGCCTCGACACTGCCATTTTTTACCAAAATAAGCGTTGGAATACCACGAACACCGTATTGGGGAGCTGTAGCTTGGTTATCATCAATGTTTAATTTAGCAATTTTGATTTTTCCTGCGTACTCACTGGCAAGTTCATCTAAAATAGGCGCTATCATTTTGCAAGGTCCACACCACTCTGCCCAAAAATCTACTAAAACAGGAATATCTGATTTTAATACATCAGCTTCAAAGCTTTCATCCGTTAAATGAATTACTTGGTCACTCATTATTTTTTTCTCCAATCGATTAAATGCTTTGTTTCGCTTTACAACTCACGGATTTAGAAATCTTGATAGTTTCGATACCGTCTCAATAATGCTACTATTTGTTTCTGTTTACAAAACTTAATTGATACTCAATCAATATTTCTTATTAACAGAGTATATTTTCTCTATTTTGCAACTTGAATGCTCAACTTGCAACCCGAGATAGCAAAAAGTATCGTATTTTTATAACAATTTATTGGGTTAGTCAAATAAATCCAACCGTTACACTTAAGGTAGATAACTTATTATGGTCGCCCATTTATCACAAACAACTTTTGAATCGATGGGTTTACACCCTCAGCTCCTAAAAGCATTAAACAAATTAAATTATCAATACGCCACCCCAATTCAAGCAGAAGCCATTCCACTCTTACTCAACTCTCAAGATGTTGCCGGCCAAGCTCAAACGGGTACAGGAAAGACCAATGCTTTTTTATTAGCCACACTGCATGAATTACTTACTCTACCTGAAGTCAAAGAACGTCGACCAAACGAACCTCGTGCTTTTATTATTGCCCCAACGCGTGAGCTGGTTATTCAAATTTATAAAGACGCTAAAACACTCGCTGAATTTACCGATCTTAAAATTGAAGTCGCTTTTGGCGGTGCAGATTATGTCAAACAAAAAGAAGCTATCGCTGCAGGCGTAGATGTATTAATTGGCACAACGGGACGATTATTAGATTATTTTAAACAAGGTATTTATAACTTTTATGCTCTCGATTGTGTTGTTTTAGATGAAGCGGATCGTATGTTCGATTTAGGTTTTATTGATGATATTCGTTATTTTTTCCATAAAATGCCGAAACCCGCAGAAAGATTAAATATGCTTTTTTCAGCCACCTTGTCTAATCGTGTTAAAGAACTAGCCTATGAACACATGAATTCTCCGACTCATATTCATGTGGAACCTGATGAAATAACCGCAGGTCAAATTGAAGAGTTCCTCTACTATCCAAGCAATAGTGAAAAACTTTCCTTGTTAGTCGGCTTAATGCAAAAATACAAACCAACCAAATCAATTATCTTCTCTAATACTAAGCGTCAAGCAGAACAAGTTTGGTTATGCTTAAAAAGCAATGGCTATAATGCGGGCTTGCTCACCGGCGATGTACAGCAAAATAAACGTATGCGACTGATTGATGACTTAAAAGCGGGAAATATAGAAATTTTAATCGCCACAGATGTAGCTGCTAGAGGATTACACATAGATTCCGTCTCCCATGTTTTCAATTTTGATTTACCTGATGACGCAGAAGATTATGTCCATCGAATAGGTAGAACCGCAAGAGCAGGAGCTAGTGGTACAGCTATTTCATTTGCCTGTGAAGACAATGCGTTTAATTTACCAGCCATTGAAACTTACATTGAACATCCTATTCCTACGCAAGATGTGGTCGCCGAACTGCTACCAGAAATTACCATACCGCCTAGGAAACATCGCCAACAACGAGGTCGACCTTACAAACGAAACGACAACCGAAATCGCCGTTAATTGTTATTAATTGCCATTACCGTTAAATATCATTGGCGTTAAATAATAATCATCTAAAATATCAACTTAAAGTACTTTTGTTAAAGCATCATGAATCAAACAGAATTATCAATCGATCATCAGTTAAATACCGAAGGATTAAGATGTCCTGAACCCGTGATGATGATCAGAAAATCAATCCGTGAACTTCAATGCGGCAATATTCTTCATGTGTTAGCTGATGATCCTTCAACTAAGCGAGACATTCCAACATTTTGTGAATTTATGGATCATCAATTATTAAAAAAAGAAACCGAGCAAGCACCCTTTCAATATTGGATCAAAAAAGGTAATGGCTAACCTCAATAACCAACGATGAAAATTGTTTTCAAAAAAATACCTAAACTTGCACAATATTTTTATTTAATTGGTGCACTATTGATCATTGTTGCATTAAGTAATTTGGTCGTATCAACCGCCTATATGAAGAATATAGAGATGCAACAACTCTTTATTATCGGAGCCATTATTGTTGCAATTGGCTCCGTCATTAATACATTTTATCAATTTAGAAAGAATAAATAATTTGTTAACTCATCCTTTAAGCCGTCACTTGGTACTCACTTAACATTTTCTGCGCCTTATTCAGACTAAAAGTCTTTTGATGAACCACTTTACCCAATAAGATACCGGTTAATTTTTCTGCATGATTTTCGAGTAATGTTTTTAAATCTGCTAGTTTTTCAATCCCACCATTTGCAAATATCGGCATTTTTACCTTTTGGGAAAGTTCATTAACACGTAATAAGTTATCAGAATTAACATGGCCTTGAGATGGTACTTCTGTGACTAATAAGCCGGTTACACCATCCTCTTCAAGTTGTTCAGCCAAACTACGGAACTGAGATGTTGGTTCTCCAGCGCCCATACCTACAGCACCTTTTCGACTACCAATTTCCACTAATACTTTGGAAGGAAATTCAATGCAAATATCAGCTAACAAACCCTTTTGCCTTATTGCTTTTCCATTTAAAACTAAAAAATCAGCCCCAGCATCAATCCAAATAAAAGCTGAATCCATGCACTTAATACCTCCAATCACTTGAACTTGAAGATCAGGAAAATGATTCTTAATGCTCGCTAATAAATCAACATTATAGGGTTCTCCAGATTCAATCGCATCAACATCAACAAAATGAATACGCTGAATGCCTTCTTTAACCCAGTTGGCAACGGTTTCCATCGGATCTTCGCTCACAACATGATCAGTAAAAGCATTTTTATGTTCGGTATGAACACATTTTGCGTGGCGTATTTCAAGTACTGGAACTAACTGCATAAATAGATCCTCTCGTTATTATTGGTATTAAGAAAACGGGTTTTATTTATTAACTATAGGTCAACCTCATCAATGGGAGTAACAGCATTCGCTTAATCGTTAACAATTAGTATAAAAAAAAATGAGCTTATACCGATTGCACTATTCTTCAAAACAACTAACCTATAATGCTTTTATAAAATAAGTTATTATAGCCATCATTATTTAATGATAAATGATGATGGCTATAAACTAATAACGGCAGCAATAGAAAAAACTTAACCATATGCGAGCAACTAAAAATCAAAACAAAATAAAAGGCAAAGCACTTAATCATAAAGTAAAGATTATTGCAGGCTCTCTTCGAGGAAGGAATATTACCTTCGACTCTGGGGAAGGTTTGCGACCGACGTTAAGCCAAGTGCGTGAAACGTTGTTTAACTGGTTAAGTCATGATATCAATCAAGCTCACTGTTTAGACTTGTATGCGGGAAGTGGCGCTTTAGGTTTTGAGGCGGCCTCAAGAGGAGCTAGCTCCGTCGTTATGGTCGATGCCAGTTCTGCCGTCGTTCATAATTTACAAAAAAACATTCAACAATTTTCAACTAGTAACATCACCACTGTTCATAATAAAGCCGAAGATTTTCTAAAAAAAAATAAACAACTTTTTGATATCGTTTTCTTAGATCCACCTTTTGAAAAAGACATGTTAAAAATAATACTGTCTAAGTTATTACCTCATCTGTCTGAAAATGCATTAATTTATATCGAACAAGAAATGCCTAATACTATTAACAACTTAAATCTTGAGTGGAAAATTCTAAAAACAAAAAAAACGTCTCGGCTTAATTATGGATTAATCTCAATAAAAAATAGTTAGGCTTTGAACTAAGAACTAAGAACTAAGAACTAAGAACTACAAGATAACATTGAACAGCCCGCTTTATTTTTTGCCCAATCAGGTCGTCTTGCCGCATAAGATTCATATTGCTCTTGTTCGTCATAAGGTTTTTTCATAATATTTAGTAATTTTTCTATTTCAGAATAGTCTCCAAGATCCGCCTTATCAATCGCCACCTGAACTAAATAATTTCGTAGAATATATTTTGGATTTGTTTGATTCATTATCTTCTTTCTCTCTTCATCAGATAATTTTTGCTGTGCTATTTGTAACAGATATTTTCTTAACCATTTAATTAACGAAACAACATTTTTACTGTGTGTTGTTTTGAGTTTTTCTAAATTATAAAAAGCACTTTTAAAATGATTAATTAATTGTTGTTCACTATAAGTCGCATTCATTGAGAGTTTTGATAAACAACGAAAAAACAATGTCATGTCTAGTTCAGATTGTTGAAGAATTAAAAATATTTCATTAATCAACTCTTTCTCTATTTTACTATTGTTTAAAACGAGTCCTAATTTTCTACAATACATCGCATGAGATAAACCTTCATATTGCTCAGAAAAAGAGGCTAAAGATTTTTCTAAAACCTCTGCACGACCAATCACAGGCAAAAGCGCATTCGCTAACTGAAATAAATTCCACTGTGCTATTTGGGGTTGATTTCCATAACTATAACGCCGCCCTTCTGCATCGGTTGTATTTGGCGTCCATTCAGGATCATAATTTTCTAACCATCCATAAGGGCCATAATCAATGGTTTGACTAAGTATCGACATATTATCAGTATTCATGACGCCATGAACAAAACCGACCCTCATCCAATCAACCATTAACTCAGCGGTTGATTGACAAACTTCTTCAAACCATTGTTCATAAACTTTTATATTTGGTGAGCCTAAATGGGGAAAATACTGACTAATGGTAAAGTCCATTAATTGCTTTAAAATTTTGGTTTCATTTCTTGATGCATGTATTTGAAAATTTCCAAATCGAATAAATGATTGAGAAACTCGGCAAACTACAGCCCCTTTTTCAAACGCCGCATTACCATCATAAAACATATCTCGCATTACTTGATCGCCAGTCAAGCTTAAACTCAATGCACGTGTTGTTGAAATACCCAAATAATACATGGCTTCACTGCATAAAAACTCTCGAACAGAAGAACGCAACACAGCAAGCCCATCGGCAGTTCTTGAATAAGGCGTTAATCCCGCACCTTTCAATTGTAAGGTTTGTATACAACCGTTATTATCTAAAACCTCGCCTAAATTAATGGCTCTTCCATCACCGAGTTGTCCTGCCCAATGACCAAATTGATGACCGCCATAACACATCGCATAAGGTTTCATATTTTCTAAAAGCAGATTGCCACTAAATAATTTCTTAAAATCATCTGACGCTAATTCACTGTCATTAAAATTAAACTGTTTTGCAACAGCATTAGAAATACAAATAACTTGTGGATCCGCTGTTTTTGTAGGATTAACCAATGAAAAACAAGCATTTTCAACTTGCCTAGGCATTTTGGAATCACTCTCATCAGCAGGCAATTCATTGATCAATTGATTTTTAAAGTCGATAAAATTATTCATTTGATAATCTTTATGTTAAGTAAACATCATAACGAAATTTTTTTGCTCGAATTTCATGACTTGGTTTTTTATTTGCCAGCAAGGGCGCACCTTTTGGTCTTTTAACAACCACTCTTTTTGCACCGCTTTTTATCGCATTTAAAAACAATTGATCCGCGTCCAAGTCTTCGCCAGCAATCAATTTAAATAATCGCATTTCTTTTTTTACTAAGGCTGTTTTTTTTCTTTCTGGAAACATTGGATCAAGGTAAACAACATCAATATTTTCATCCGTAAAAAGAGAAGAAATACTATCTTGTTTTTGTAAAACAATATTTTGTATAAAAGAAGAATTAAAATTAGGGCTGTCTTTTAAACGCTGTAATGCATTAGCTAACAAATGATATATGGCAAAATTTCTCTCTTGCATAATAACATCACAACCTAACATTGCCATCATCAAAGAGTCTCTGCCCATGCCTGCGGTTGCATCAAGAACTTTAGGGCGGTAATGTGATTTACAGCCAATGGCTTTAGCAATCACTTCATTTGATTTACTGACTTTATTCGCTCGAATAGCGACTTCGCCCTGAGCTAAATCAAACTTTAAAATGTCCGTTTTATTATCTAATAAACAATGCAAAACTAATTGATCATCTTGCCAATCAAAAATCGCATTTTCAGAATTCAATTCATACAAAGCAATCACCCTATCAATTGATAAAGTTCTAGCTAAAGACTCAGTTGTCGCATAAAAATTTGAAATCAAATGCTCATCTCATTTATATAAATTACTGAATACCTGAATGTAATAACAATGCATCAACAGTTGGTTTTCTACCTCTAAAGGCAACAAATAAATCCATCGGATCCGCCGAACCGCCTTTTTCAAGAATATTATTCAAAAAGTTTTTACCCGTTTTTTCATCCATAACACCTTGCTCCTCAAAAAGAGAAAAAGCATCTGCTGATAAAACTTCCGCCCATTTATAACTATAATATCCTGCGGAATATCCACCAGCAAAAATATGAGAAAACCCATTTTGAAAACGATTAAAAGACGGCGGAATACTTACTGCAACTTCAGCTCTTGTTTTGTCTAATATTTTTTGAATATCATTCGCTGTTAATATTTGTTGACAATGAATTCTCATATCAAACAATGAAAACTCAATTTGCCTTACCATTGACATTGCTGACTGAAAGTTTTTAGCGGCAATTAATTGTTCCAGTTTTTCTTGTGGTAATTTTTCTTTGCTCTCAAAGTGCTGGCTTATTTTTTCAATCACTTCTGGTTGATAACAAAAATTTTCCATAAATTGACTGGGTAATTCCACCGCATCCCATGGCACGTTAGAAATTCCCGATGCAGATAACTCATCAACTTGTGTCAACATGTGGTGTATGCCATGACCAAATTCATGAAACAATGTCACCACTTCATCATGCGTTAACAATCCCGGTTGTTGGTTAACTGGCGGTGCAAAATTACAAGTTAAATAAGCAATCGCAATTTGCGTATTTTCAGCATCTCGTTTAAATCGACTTTGGTAACTATCCATCCAAGCTCCGCCTCTTTTATGCGGTCTTGCATAAAGATCAAGATAGAATTCAGCTAACACTTTACCATCGCGTTTAATTAAATAATGTTTAACATCATCATGCCAAGCAGGGCTTTGATTAACTTCTTCAAAATCAACATTAAAGTGGTGATTAGTAATATCAAACAAACCCGAGATAACTCGTTCGATCATAAAGTAAGGTCTAAGATCTGCTTGCGATAATTGATATGTTTTTTGTTTCAGTTTTTCACTGAGGTAACTGACATCCCAACTTTCTAATTGATTAATTTGGTAATCTTTAGCAAACTCAGCCAATGTTGAATATTCTTGCTGCGCTTGCTTTTTTGCTGCTTGATTTAAATCCGTTAAAAAAGTGCTCACTTGTTCAGGACTTTCTGCCATTTTGCTTTCAAGAGATAAATCCGCATAATGATTAAAACCAAGCAGTTTCGCTTTTTGTTGTTTTAACGTTAACAATTCTGCCATCACCTCACTATTATCAAAATCAATCTTTTCAGCTTGATCAGACGCGCGTGTTGAATAAGCTCGATAGACTATTTTTCGTAATTCTCGGTTATCTGCATACATCATAATAGCCATATAACTGGGTATTTCTAAAGTAATTAAATAACCTGATTGATCTTTTGTTTCTGCATTAGCGGCTAACATAGCTAACTCAGTTTCAGGCAAGCCACTTAATTCATCTTTGTCAGTAATGGCTTTGCTCCATGCCATGGTAGCATCCATCAAATTTTGTTCATATTTTGACGATAACAACGCTAACCGTTGTTGTATCTCACTATAAGTTTGTTGATCTTGTTGATTTAAATGCAAGCCTGATAATTTAAACCCAATCAACGCATCGTTAAGAATATGCTGTTGAGTTGGAGTTAATTTTTGTGAGTCTTTACTATCATAAAGTGCTTTAGTGGCATTAAACAATCCCTGATGCTGGCCTAATTTTGTTGAATAATCAGTCAACAATGCTAAACCTTTATCATAAGCATCTCTTAACTCATCGCTATTACACACACTATTTAAATGAGAGACTGGAGACCAAGCTTTATCAATCCGATCTTCTAAAATCTCTAACGGCAACATAAAACTTTGCCAACTAATCGAAGTTTGCTCCATTTTAGCTTGATTAACTATTTGCTCAATTGCAGTTTGATTGTCTTCAATGATCTTTGAAATAGCCTGTTCAACATGCTCGGCTTTTATCTGATCAATTTTTTCAATAGGATTTTGTAATAATAACGGATTAGTTATAGTCATTGTTAAGTAGTCTTTAGCTTGAAATACAGGCAAACTACCAGTATATAACTCGACAATCAACGGATCATCATAGAATTATCCGAACTAACTCAAACGATAGACGTTTAATAGGTAATAAAATGACAAACTCAGTTAATAGTTCTAATGACCATTTTGATTATGATTATTTAGCCATTGGTGGTGGCAGCGGCGGCATTGCTTCAATTAACCGAGCGGCAATGTATGGTCAAAAATGTGCCATTGTTGAAGCAAAAGCGTTAGGAGGCACTTGTGTTAATGTTGGCTGTGTTCCCAAAAAAGTGATGTGGTTTGCCGGTCAAATTGCCGACGCTTTTAAATATGCTCCCGATTACGGTTTTAATTTCGAATTAAAAGATCATCATTGGCAAACATTAATCAAAAATCGCGAAGAATATATTAGCCGCATTCATCGATCTTACGACAATGTTTTAGGAAAAAATAATGTTGATGTGATAAAAGGTTGGGCAACCATTATTGATAAAAATACAGTAAAAGTTGGTGACAAACTAATCACCGCAAAACGTTTATTAATTGCCACAGGTGGGCAACCAACTATTCCTGATATTACCGGTAAAGAACATATATTAGATTCCGATGGGTTTTTTGCTTTAAAAACCCAACCCAAAAAAGTGGTTGTTGTAGGAGCGGGCTACATTGCGGTAGAGCTAGCGGGGTTATTAAATGCATTAGGCAGTGAAACTCATTTAATCATTCGT
>Ga0256845_1000496_pt1 | contig 36842 bp, 26 predicted proteins | sample RiftiametaG_FD_189101 | JGI IMG/M metagenome (GOLD analysis project Ga0256845, IMG submission 189101) | Tube worm associated microbial communities from hydrothermal vent at the East Pacific Rise, Pacific Ocean - Riftia | ecosystem: Host-associated > Annelida > Integument > Unclassified ...
GCCTCGGCACCGGCGTCCGAGAGCGCGTTGAAGAGGGTGGACTTGCCGACATTGGGCAGACCGACGATGCCGACCGAGAGCGCCATAGTGCGCTGAGGTAACACGTTTGGCAGGCCCAACCCAGCGCTCCTGCCCCAGCGCCTAGCAGTCCGTGGCGAAACCCATCGCGGTGCCTCGCGCAGGATTTTTCGTCGAGGGCGAGGCGCTGAAACGCTGCTGTACCGGGCGTACTGCAAGTTTCGGCAACACTGCCATCGGCGGAAGGGCCAAGCGAGGTGTCGTGAGGGGTTTTGCCACGGGCTGCTAGGCTCGCGGGGCCGCTCAGTCCTGCCCCAGCGCCTCGGTCCACAGCCTGGCCAGGCGCGCGCTGGCGACCGCCCACGAGTGCTCGGCTGCATACTCCCGGGCGCTGCGGCCCAACCGGGCCCGGCGTGGGGCGTCGGCGAGCAGGGCGGCCGCAGCCTCGATGAAGGCCGAGACATCGCCCGCGGGCACCAGCGTCCCCGTCTCCCCATCCCGAACCAAGGACCGACTGCCCAGGAGGTCCGCGCACAGGGGCGTGAGCCCCGAGGCCATGGCCTCGAGGGTGACGTTGCCGAAGGTCTCGGTCGGGCTCGGGTACAGGAACAGGTCGGCGCTCGCGTAGGCTTGGGCCAGCGCCCCGACATCGAGGGCGCCCAAGAAGTGCGCCCTGGGCAGCTCACGCCGGAGCTCGCCCGCGGCCGGGCCCTCGCCCACGATCACCGCCGTGTGTGGCACGCCCCGGGCCTCGAGCCCACGCAGCACCGCACAGAGCACGTCGAGCCCCTTCTCCCAGCGCAGCCGAGCCGCAAACAAGATCACCGGAGGGGCGTGAGCCCCGGTGGCGCCCACGCCCGCCCGCCACTGGGGCGAGCGCCAGCGCGGCGAGAAGCGCTCCAGATCGACGCCCCGCCCCCACAGCGCCGTCGGCCGCACGACCCCGCGCCGGCGCAGGTCCGTGCGCGTGGCCTCGGTGGGCACCAGGACCTGGCCACAGCGATTGTAGAACCGGCGGATCCAGGCCCACACCACCCCCTCCAGGAGCGCACCGCCGGCCGCGAGCGGGGCCGGCAGGCGAGACCACAGCGGCAGGTAGCGCAGGTAGCGGGCGATCTCGCTGTGGTAGGCGGCGACCGTCGGCAGCCCGTGGGCAGCCGCGAAATCGAGGGCGGCGACCCCCGCGAGGTCCGGGCTCGCTACGTGGATCAGCTCGGGCTCGAAAGCCTCGAGTCGACGCCGCTGCGCCCGCGGGATCCCCAGCGCCAAGCGGTACTCGGGCTGCACGGGGATCGCCATCGAAGGCAGGACCACGCTCGCCCCCGCCGCCTCGATGGGCGGCCTGCATCCAGACCCAGGACCGGGCGCGAACACCATCAGCTCGTCGCCCGCGAGCAACCGCTCTCGGACCACCCGGCCGTAGGTCAAAGCGACCCCGTCGACGACGTTGACGTAATTGCCGACGATCAGCGCGACCTTGCGGGGCACGCTTCGCTCTCGCCCAGCGCTGGGCGCAATCGAGCCAGCGCTGGGCGCAATCGAGCCAGCGCTGGGCGCAACGGGGACAACCGCGGCCATGACAGCGAGGTCGGGGGCTCAATCAAAATGAAGACGGGCCGGTCGCCCGTCTTCACTTCGCGCTGCCCAGTCGTCGACCAGGCAGACTTCAAGGTGGGCCCGCCTCAGGCGGTGCCCTTTGCCTGTTGCTTCTCCTCGACGGACTTGAAGAGCAGCTCAACCAACTGGTTGATGTTCTCCAGGCTGTTCAGCTCGGCGCGCGGCACCTTCACCTTCAGCTCCCGCATGCTGCAGGACACGACTTCGACGATGTCGAGGCTGTTGGCCCCGAGATCCTTCATCGATTTGGCGGGGTCGATCTCGACACCTTCGAGCTCTTCGATGGTGTCGACCAGGTGACGCTTGACGACCTCGAGCACATCTTGGCGGTCCATTTGTTCTCCGTTCTCGTTCTCGACGGCTCGGGCGGATCAGCGCAACACACGCTGGGTCGGCACTCGCAGTCGAAGGGGTCTCACAACCCGTAGCGCTCTCGCTGGGTGAAGAGACGGACGACGTTGTCCGAAAAACCAAAGCCCCTGTCCAGCAGGAGAACTTGGCCTCGAACACCGTCCATCAGTCCACTGCACAGAGCGAGCGCGGACTCAGCGACTTCTTCGGGCTGGATGAAGAAGCCCTCCGCGTACCATTTCTTACAAAATGGGGCGAATTCCGGCCCAAATGTGGCCTCTAGCGACTCTGTCTCCACAGGATTTGCGCGCAACACGTTGATCCGGATGTCCTCATCCAAGAGATCACTCGTGAGGTAACGACAAAAAGTCTCCATCACCGCCTTCGAGGCGGCGACAAAATCGTACCCAGGGAGGAAGTATTCGGGCCCGCGCGAGGACATGCCCAGGGCGTAGCGGGGCAGGACCCCAAAGATCGTCTTGGCGTGCTGGAGGTAGGCCACGAACGGCCAGGCGCTGTACTCCAGCGAACGCTTGAGGCCCTTGAAGCTGAGGTCGTCGTGATCCTGGCTGATGTGGGCGAAGGAGACGTTGGAGATCAGGACCTCGAGCCCGCCGACCTCGTCCTTGATCCGCTGCATCACCGCCAGCGTGTCCTCGTCCACGCTCACGTCGGCCTCGACGATCACCGGCGCCGGGGCGCCCGCGGCCTCGAACATGGCTGCGATCGCGGCCTCGTCGGCCGAGCCCCAGCGGTTGGTCAGGTAGACCCGGGCGCCGACGGCCCCAAACGCGAGCCCACAGGCCAGACCGATGCCCTTGGTGCCGCCCGTGATCAACACGGCTTTGCCCTCGAGCTGGGCTCGGGTGAGTCCACGGACGGTCCCCGGGTCGGCCTCGCTGGCCGCGATCTCTGGCACCTTCGAGACCGAACTCGAGACCTGATTCGCGGGTTCGGCCGTGGGCGCCGGTTCCGACTGGGCCGCGAGCAAGCGCTGACCCATGGTCATGATGTTGTCCACGAACGAGGCCCCCCGGTCGAGCTGCAGGACCTGGCCCGAGAAGCTGTCGAAGAGCCCGCTGCACATGGCCAGGGCGGTCGCGGCGACCTCTTCGGGGGTCACCGCGAACTCGGCGAAGCGGGCGGCGAGGGCCGTGTTTTGCTCACCGAAGATCTGCGCGTAGCTCTCGGTCGGGACCTGGCGCGTGCGCAGGGCGTTGACCTTCACGTTGTGCTCGCGCAGGTGCGTGGACATGTAGCGCACCGAGGTCTCGAGCACGGCCTTGGCGACCGCCACGTAGTCGTAGTGGGGGTAGTGCTGGTCGGGCCCGTCCGAACTCATGGCCAGGGCGTACTCGGGGTAGCGCCCGAACACGGCGTTGATCTGGTGCAGGTAGTCGACGAACGGCCAGGCGCTGTACTGGAGGCTCTGGGTCAGGGCCCGCTTGCTGTGGGCATCGAGGCCCTCCCCGCGCACGACCATGGCCACGTTCGAGATGAACACGTCCACCCCCTCGATCCCGGCGGCCTGCATCCGCTCGAGCAAGGCCGTGGTCTCCTTCTTTTTGGAGGCGTCAGCCTCGACGATCTCCGGCGCGTGGGCACCCACAGCAGCGAAGGCCGCCCGCAGCTCGTCCTCGTCGGCGGAGCCCCAGCGGTGGGTCAGCCAACAGCGCGCGCCCAGGCGAGCAAAGGCCAGAGCACAGGCCAGGCCGATGCCCTTGGTGCCACCGGTGATCAGGACGACCTTGCCGCGGAAATCTTTGAGCTCGAGGGGTCGCATGCGCCGGCCGAACGTAGCCCCCCGATCGCGCTCTGGCCAGAGCCCTCCCGAGGGGCTCAGCTCTGGCCGTCGCCGAGACCGTAGCGCTCGCGGATCCGCTCTCGGGTCTCAGGGGCGGCGAAGCACACCTGGTGCATGAGCGCCTCGCTGGTCCTGGCCTCCTCGAAGGCCAGGCGCCGGGGCAGGGCCAGCTGCCGCTTGAGCATCTCGATCGCGAAGCGCGGCTTGTCGGTGAAGCGTGCGGCGATCTTGCGGGCCTTGGCCAAGACCTCGGCCTTGGGCACGATCGCGTTGATCTGGGCCTTGCCCTCGAGCTGGCGGCCCTTGAAGTACTGGCACCCGTACATCATCTCGGCGGCCACGTACTCGCCCATGGCGAACTGCAGGAGCCGGGTCGTACCCATGCCCGGAGTGAAGCCCAGGTCCATGAAGTTGGTGCCGTAGCGGCTCTCCTGGGCCATCACCACCATGTCGCAGGCGAGCCCGAAGGTCAGCCCTCCGCCCACGGCGTGGCCCTCCATCGCGGCGATAGTCGGGATCGGCAGCTCCAAGAGAGTACGGGTCAACTCGAGGTCGTAGGGGGGCAGCGAGCCCTCGGCGAGCTCCAGCAGCAGGCCCCGGTCTCCGCCGGCACAGAACACCTCGGGCAGGCCCCTGACCACACAGACCTTGGCGGTGTCGTCGCGGCTCAGCTCGCCCATGCGGGCGAGCAACTCGTCCACGAAAGCGCGCGAGAACACGTTGTTGTCGCCCGCGTCACACAGCCACAGCTCGGCGATCCCATCTTCGATCGTCAGCTGAACCTTGGGCGCCTCGCTGGTGCTGTCCGCAGTCATCGTGTCCCGCTGCTACCACCGCTGCCGCCCGGACGGTAGCGCTCGAACCAAGGTGGGGACTCTCCGGCCATGAACCCACGAATTGCGGCGATCGTCTCGAGCTCGATGAGATCTGCGGCGGTCTGCTCGGCCCCGAGCGCGAGCGCGTCGACCCGGCCGAGGGTGGCGATCTCGCTGGAGTAGCGCTTGAGCCGGTTGACGGCGCGGGGGCTGGCCCGCAACAGCCGCTTGAGGATCTTGCGCAGGGCCTGCTCGAGCTGGATCGGCCCCTCCACCAGCTCGTCGATCAACCCCATGTGCAGGGCCTCGTCGGCCTTCACGGCGCGGCTGGTCAAGGCCATGCTGCGCGCCTTTTGCACGGGCATGCGCTCACACAGCAAGGGCATGACCATGGCTGGGATCAAGCCCAGCACACATTCTGGCAGGGCAAAGGTGGCCCGGCGCGTGGCGATCACCCAGTCGGCGGCGGCCGCCAACCCGACCCCACCGCCCATGGCCTGGCCGTCGACCAGACAGATCACGGCCTTGTGGGAGCCCCGCAGACGCTCGAGGCAGCGGGCGTAAGCGAGCAGCTTGTCGGACTGATCTTCCCCGGCGTGGGCGATCAAGAACTGGAGGTCCATGCCCTTACAAAACACGCCCGGGGTGCTCTCGATCACGATCACCCGGCAGCGCTTGTCGTCCTCGGCCGCCTGCAACAGCGCGTCGAGCTGCGCCAGACCCACGCCGTCGAAGGCGACCTCCCCCTTGTCGTCGGGCTCGAGATGAACCCGCCACACGGGGCCGTCCTGGGAGTCACAGCGCAGCCGCATCAGCTCAACCGATACTCGCGCTCCCAGCTGTCCACACCCTCGAGCACGCACAGCCCCTTGCCTGCGTAAGCTTGATCGTAGTGGCCGCTGGGGGTGTCTTTGCAGGTCTTGAAGTCGGGCTTGTCGACCAGCTCGGCGCGCGCCTGCTCGACCTGCTCGTACTCGGCCACGCTGAGCTTGCGGCGCGCATCGAGGCCCGCGTCGAGGTCCACCGCAGCGACGATCTCCCGCGCTCGCTCGCCGACCTTGACCGGGTAGAACTCGGAACAGGAGCCGGAGCCGTAGGAGAACACGGTGATCCCGTCGCCGGGTTCGAGCGCATCGCCGGCCGACTGGATCGTCCCCATCAAGGCCAGAAAAGTCGCCGAGGTGTAGGTCCCACCAAAACGCCGGTTGTAGCGCAGCCCAGGCTTGCTCTTGCGCTCGAAGTGGGCCCGGATCTCCTTCTTGGGGAGCCCGGGGATGTAGCGCCTGACCATGGCCCGGTGGGCCCTGTAGGTCATCGCTCCAAAGGGCACGTGATAGACATGGTGCGCGAAAGCGCCGTAGTCGGGCTCCCCCGCGACCTCCATGAAGTGCTCCCCGGAGCCCTCGAGGGCCTCAAGGTAGCCGAACAAGCTCGTGTCTGCGTGCCCGACCTCGTCGCGCGAGGTCGGCCTGTAGGTGTCGCTGATCTCGTGGGTCCAGTAGCCGTTGTGGGCCAGGTCGAACTCGAGAAAGTCGGGCTTGTCGGAGACCAGCATCGCCGTCGCCCCCGCGCCGAGCACGAACTCCCAGGGCTTCCCGAGGTGCATGCGGCTCTGATCCGTACAGATCACCAGCGCCTTCTTGCCCCGGTTGAAGCCGCTGGCGATCCAGTGCGCCGCGGTCATGAGTCCACCCGTGCCCCCGTAGCAGGCGTGTTTGGTCTCGAAGTTGCGACAGTTCGCGCTCGCCCCGGACAGGCGCTGCACCCAGCTCGAGATCGGCTTGCCGAAATCGACGCTCGACTCGGTCCCGACCACGATCATCTCGATCTGCTCCGGGTCCTCCCCCTCGAGCAGGCCGCGGGCCGCGTTCACGGCCATGGTCACCGGGTCTTCCCACACCGGGTTGATCGAGCGGGTCTCCACCCACAGATCGTCGAGAGGGTGGGAGGGCGAGACGCCCCGGGCCTGCGCGAGCTCGACCATGTCGAGGCTCATGGTGCAGGGATAGGCGAAGATCTTCTCGATCCCGACTCGCTTGGTGTTTGTCGTCATGGGCTCTCGCTCAGGAGGTCCAGCCGAGGCCGCCGGTCACGTTGATGACCTCACCGTTGATGAACGAATCTCGGCTGGCCAGGAACTCGACGGTCGCGGCGAGCTCAGAGACCTTGCCCATGCGCCCCTTGGGCATGGGGCAGTACTTCTTCCAGTAGTCCTTGTTGAGCTGGGGCATGCTCTCGCGGGTCATGTCCGTGTCGAAGAAGCCGGGCACGATCACGTTGGCGGTGATCCCCCGGCGCCCGTACTCCTTGGCCAGGGTCTTGGTCAGCCCGTGCAGCCCGGCCTTGGCCGCGGCGTAGTTGGCCTGGCCCGTGCCGCCGTTGTGCTGGATGGAGGAGATGTTGACGATCCGCCCGAAGCGGTTGGCCATCAGCGTCGAGAGGAACTGGCGACAGACGTAGAACGGCCCATCGAGGTTCGTGGCCAGGACCTCTCGCCACTCCTCCGTGTCCATGGAGACCACGAGGTTGTCCCGGTTGACACCCGCGCAGTTGACGATGACCTCCATGGTCTCGAAGTCCTCGAGCACCGCGTCGTGCACGGCCTCGACCTGTTCCGGGTCTTTGACGTCGAGTTGGTAGGCCTTGACCTCGACCTCGTGACCGGCGGTTTTGGCCGCCGCGAGGGCAGCCGAGCGCGAGCGCTCGGCCGCCTCGACGTTGGTGACGTAGGTGAAGGCCACATGGTGGCCCTTGCTTGCGGCGTACTCGACGATGCCAGCGCCGATGCCCCGGGATCCTCCGGTCACGAAGTAGTACATACAGGGCTCAGTAGGAGTTGGGGTCGAAGCGCTTGAACAGGGCGCAGCAGTTGAGGCCACCAAAGCCGAAGGAGTTCTTCAGCATGATGTCGATCTCGTGATCGACGGCCTCGTTCGCACACACATCGAGGTCGATCTCCGGGTCTATGTTGAACACGTTGATCGAGGGATGGAGCTTGCGACCTTGCATCTGGAGCATGGCCGCGACCGTCTCGACCGCCGGCGCCGACCAGCAGGTGTGGCCGAGCATGGACTTGGGCGCGTTGATCTTGAGCTTGTAGGCGTGATCCCCGAACACACTCTTGAGGGCGTTGATCTCGGACAGGTCCCCCAGCGGGGTCGAGGTCGCGTGCGCACACACGAAGTCGATCTGCTCGGGGCGGATCTCGCAGCTCTTGAGCAGGCGGGCCACGGTCCGCGCTTGGCCCTCCATCGAGGGCGAGGGCAGGTGTGAGCCGTCGGAGGTCGAGGTGCAGCCGAGCACCTCACCGTAGATCCGCGCGCCCCGCTCCATGGCGTGGCCGAGCTCCTCCAAGATCAGGCAGGCCGCGCCGTGGGAAGGCACAAAACCCTCCCGCGCCGCGTCGTAGGGCCGGCTGGCGATCTCTGGGGTCTCGTTGTAGCTCTCGATGGTGATCGCGCCCATGAGCGCCATGGCCTGTGGACCCATGGCCGAGAAGTCGAGCACGGCCCCGACCAGCGCCACGATGTCGTGGTCGTGGTGCCGAATCTCGTCGATGGCGCTGCGCAGACCGATGTTGGCGCTCGCGCAGGCTCCCCCGAGGGTGTAGGCCGCGCCCTTGTTGCCCAGCACCTCGCTGACCGTGCCCGCGTGATCCGTGTCGAGCATGAGCAGCGCCGCCATCGAATCGATGTAGTCGGGCTCTTCGAGGAAGGTCTCGTAGTTGCGCGCGAAGTAGCGCTCGTTGAGGTTGTGCCCACCGATCAAGGTCGCGCGCCGGGTCGGGTCGAGGCGCTCCTCCGAGCCCACCAAACCCGCGTCGATCCACGCGTCGGCGGCCACGATGGCCGAGATCTTGGTCGAAAAGGGAGCCTTCTTGACCAGCTGACGCAGGCGCTTGTGGGTCGCGGGCGGGAGCTTGTCCTTGAGCGCGATCACCCGCGCTTTGGCGTCGTATCCGCGGAGGTCGCCACCGACCTTCGAATAGACGTCGTGATCGCCCTCGAAACTCCACTTGGAGATCGCCGATTTTCCGGCGAGCAAGTTGGCGTAGAAGGCGTCGAGGGTGTCCCCGATGGGCGTGTTGATGCCCATTCCGGTGACGACGATGCGCTTGTGATCTCGGCTCACTGTCTCGTACTCGATCTTTGGGGGACGGGGGGGCGGGAACGGCGGGGGGCGGGGGGCGGGAACGGCGGGGGCGGGAACGGCAAGCAGGGCGACGGCGAACGAAGCGCCTAGTCGTCCTCGAGCATGAACACTTCGTAGATCGCCAAGGCCTGAACCCGACCGTCGAGCAGGGCCTGGCCTGCACACACCGACACGTAGTCGCTGTTCTCCACGGATTTGGCGACCAAGGTCAGGGTGTCCCCGGGCCGGACGGCGCCCTGAAACAGGGCGTGTTGGACCTTGAGCAGGCGCAGGGCCCGGGGGCGGTCCTCGGCCGAGAGGGCCACGGGTCGACCCGGGGCACAGCGGTCGAGGAGGTGCTGAAGACAGATCCCGAGCTGGCCGACCATCTCGAGCAGGAGCACCCCTGGGTAGACGGGGTCACCCGGGAAGTGGCCCGCGAACACAGGGTCGTCGGCGCGCACGGTCCGGCGACCCTCGACCACACCCTCGACCAGGTCCACCCGGGTGATCGCGTCGATCAGCAGGAAGGGATCGCGGTGGGGCAACATCTGCTCGAGCGCGCTCCGGCCCAGGTCGGCCGCCTGGACGGTCTCGGTCTCGGCGAACAGCGAGCGCCGGCGCCCGGACTTGATCAGCTTGGTGTACACACGCTCTGCTTTTCTGCGGCCTGAAGGGACGAGAGCGCGGCCACGGTGGCCTCGAAGTGGGCGTGGATGTCGTCGCGGCTGTCGCAGCGAAACTTCCGGTTGCGCAGCCACTTGCGGTGCATGAGGTTGTGCAGCACCGCCATCGGACCGACCTCGACAAACACGGCCTCCGGGTGGGCCGCGACCACGTGCTCGAGGGACTCTCGCCACAGCACCGGGGCGTGGACGTGGGTCGAGAGCAGCTCCACAAAAGTCGCGGGGCTCGGCGCCGGCACGAAGCGGGCCAGCCGGTTGGGCATGTAGGGGCGGCGCGGCGCGGCGAACTCGAGCCCGCGCAGGATCTCGGCGAAGCGGGCTCCGACCGGGGCGAAGAGCGAGCTGTGCATGGGCACGTTGCGCTCGATGATGTGGGCCTCGGCGTAGTGCTCGTCCTCGGCCTGGGCCGCGGCCGCCTCGACCGCCGCCCGCTCACCGGCGACCACGTGCTGACGTGGCGAGTTGAGGTTGACGATCTCGAGCACCCCATACTTGCCGGCGCGGCCGACGACCTCGCGCAGCGAGTCGGCGTCGATCGGGTGAATCGCGGCCATCCATCCGCGCGGGCCCTGGTCGTAGCAGCGACCGCGCTGCTCGACCCCGCGCAGGGCGTCCTCGAAGCTCAGGGCGCCGATGTGAACCAGGTGGTTCCACTCGCCCAGGCTCAGGCCCATCGACAGCTCGGCCTCGATGCCCCGGGCCTCGAGCGCGGTCATGAACATGTGGTTGGCCAGGAACACGCCGACTTGTACGTCGACGTTGCGGGCGAAGCCGTCTCCCTCGGGGCTGTCCCCCCTGTCCATGTCCATGTCCCCACCCCCGCCGATTTTGTACTGGGCCCGGAGGTCACGGCCGAGCAGATCGCTGGACCGCTCCAGCAGCTCCCCGTTGGGCGGGTGCAGCTCGACGAGCTTGTCGAGCATGCCGGGGTAGCGCGAGCTCTGCCCCGGGAACATGAACACCAGGGTCAACTGCGCTCCTTTCGGAGCTGGCGGATGTTGTCCAGGGCGTCGCGCCAGTCGAGCTCCTGAGTCGCCCGCAGCAGCCTGTCGTAGGCCGAGGAGGGATCCCGGGCCCGCTCCACGAAGTGGTCGTAGGCCATGGACGAGAGCTGGGCGATGCGGGCCCGTTTGTTCGAAGAGTGGGCGATCGCGGTGGCCTGGCGCGAGAGGAACTTGGCCATCGCCTGCCAGTTCGCGGCGTTGCCGTTGCGAGCACTTCGGGCACTGCCGCGCTCGTTGGCGGCGTGGGCCGCCTCGGCGCTGGCCTCGAGGGTGCCCGCCTCGCGCATGGCCTTGACCACCGTGTCCTCGAGAATGTTGAGGGCCCGGTCGAGGTCGACCTCTTCGTGGCCCGCGGTGATCGCCACGCGGTAGCGCAGGGAGTCCTCGGGCACAGAGGGGAAGTCCACCGGGGCCAGGAACAGGCCCGCGTCGTTCATGGCGATGCACTGCTCGTAGAGCATCTGCCGGTCGGCGCCGAGGATCACCGGGAACACCTGCGAGTCGCTCTCGCCCAGGTTCAGACCCAGGCTCAGCGCGCCCTTGCGAAAGTGCGCCACGTTCGACCACAGGCGCTCGCGCAGCGAGTTGTCCCGGGTCCCGATCTCGAGGGCCTTGAGCAGACCGCCGACGATCACCGGCGGGAGCGCGCAGCTGAACGCGTAGCCGTTGACGTAGTAGCGCAGGTATTCGATGAGCTCGCGCTTGCCGGCCACGAAGCTGCCGGTGTGGGCGAAGGACTTGGAGAAGGTCGCGTACTGGAGGCCCACGGCCGAGGGCGGCAGGCCGAAGGCCTCGACGCAGCCGCGCCCCTTCTCACCCAGCGCCAAGATCGAGTGGGCCTCGTCGAGCATGACCCCCACGCCGTGGCGCTCGGTCACGGCCAGCAGCTCGGGCAGGCGCGCCCGATCGCCGTCCATGGAGTAGACCCCCTCCATGACCACCAGGCGCCGACGCCCCTCGCTCTTGGTCAGGGCCTCGTCGAGAGACTCGGGGTCGTTGTGGGTGAAGAACTGGAGCTTGGCCTTGGCCAGCTTGACCCCGTCGATCAGGCACAGATGGCACTTGTCGTCGAGGATCGCCATGTCGCCCTTGCGCAGGACGCCGGTCAGCGTGCCCAGGCCCCCGCCGAAGCCGCTGTTGAAGAGCATGACGTCTTCGTGGCCCGTGAACTCGCGCAGGGCGTGCTCGAGCTGGCGGTGGAGATCGGTCATCCCCGAGAGCATGGGTGAGCCGCAGGCCCCGGTGCCGTAGCGGGCCAGCGCGCGCTTGCCCGCCTCGACGACCTCGGGGTGCGCGGCGAGGCCGAGGTAGTTGTAGGACGAGAGGTTGACGACCGTGCGGGTCTTGCCCGCGCGGCGGATCTTCATCACCGGCTCGACGGCGCCGAGCATCTCCGGCTCGAACAGCTCGAAAGCCCAGGCTCCGTCTTTGACCCACTGACCAAACTCCGGAGGCGGCACCAACGGGTCGTCGGTGTCCGTGAAGTAGAAGTCTGCGAGGCTGAATTGGGCTTCGCTGCTCATGCGCGGGTCCAGGGGGGAATCGGAGGGGGCAGTACCTTCAAAACGGGGAACCTGTCACGGAAAAACCGTGGTTTCCGGGCGAGAGCAGTTCCAGGGCCCTGCGTGGGCTCTGCGGCCGTCGTTGCACCCTGCAACATCCACCTGTGGGAGCGCTCGCCTGCGCCAGATTTGGAGGGGATGATGGCGGCATCTTGCGAGCTGAAACTGCGCTGGTCGAGTCCGAGACCCGGAGCCGGGCGTGAGTGTTGCGACGTCGTGGACAACGCGCGCAGAACACCGTTGCTGAGCGCCGTTCATTGAATGAATCGAGATTCATGTCAAGTGAGGCGCACCCGATCTAGAGTTTTTTCAATGAAAATCAAGGACTTGTTCCAGCGTGGGTCACCTCTGGTGACGACGGATGGTCTCCCGAGGGGCGAGCGCGGTTCATTCTTTTCTCGACTTGGACCCGGGCGGCGTTTGACTCGCTTCCCGGGCCGACCTATTCGCGGACCACGCCGATGGCCACCGACATCGAAGTCATCCACGTTCCCCTCCGAGACCGGAAGCTGATCGAGCGCTTCATCCGCGTGCAGTGGTTCATCCACCGGGAGGCCTATCCCAACGACCACTGGGTCCCGCCCCTGCTCATGGATCGGCGCGAGTTTCTCGATCCCAAGAAGAACCCGTTTTTCGAGCACGCGGAGGTCAGCCTGTGGATCGCCCGCCGAGACGGGCGCGACATCGGTCGGATCGCGGCCATCAAAGACCAGGCCTGGCTCGACTTTCACGGCGACGCGAGCGGCTACTTCGGCATGTTCGACGCGCCCAACGACCCGGCGGTCGCCGAGGCCCTCATGGCGACGGCGACAGCCTGGCTGGGCGCGCGCGGCCTCGAGACCGTGATCGGGCCCATGGACCTGTCCACCAACTACGTCTGCGGCGTCTTGATCGACGCCTTCGACCGGGATCCGGGCATCAACATGCCCTACAACCCGCCCTGGTACGACTCCCTCCTGTACGGCCTGGGCTTCACCAAGGCCAAAGACCTCGTCCAGTGGGGCGTGCACCTCGACACCCCGATCCCGCCCCGGGTCGTCCGCATCGCCGAGAAGATGAAGGCCCGCGACAACGTCCGCGTGCGGGCCATGTCCTTCGACGACTGGGACGCGGAGGTCGGCCACACCCTCGACATCTACAACTCGGCCTGGGAGAAGAACTGGGGCTTCGTGCCGGTCACCGAGCGCGAGTTCCGGCACATCGCCAAGGACCTCAAGCTGGTCCTCGACCGCTCCATGCCCCTGATCGCCGAGATCGACGGGCAGCCCGTGGCCTTCGCCCTGACGATCATGAACGTCAACCCGACGCTCAAGAAGCTCGACGGCAAGCTCGCGCCCTTCGGCATCTTTCGCCTGCTCTGGGACCTCAAGATCGCCGACAAGGTCGACTCTGGGCGGCTGATCTTGCTGGGTATACGCGAGGGCTTTCGACGTCGGGGCCTCGACGCGATCTTGTTCCTCGAGATGGCCCAGCGCGCCAAGGCCTTGGGCTGGTGGGGCGGTGAGATCGGCTGGACCCTGGAGGACAACGCCATGGTCAACCGCGCGATCGAGAACTTCGGCGGTACACCCGTGGCCCACTACCGGCTCTACTCCCGGGATCTCGTCCCCGAGTCCGCGTCGGCTTCCGAGCCGGCCTCCGAAGGTGCCCCATGAACAGCGCGACCCCGACTCCGACTCCGACCCCGGCCCCGGCCCGCGTCCTGGTCACCGGCGCCAGCGGTTTCATCGGCAGTCACCTCTGCGAGGTCCTCCGGGACCGGGGCCACGCGGTCACGGCCCTGGTCCGGCGCAGCTCCCGGCTCGACAAGCTCGAGGACGCCGCCGCGGGGACCCCCTTCACCCTCGCCTACGCCGGTCTGGACGACGCCGAGGCCCTGCGCGCGGCCATGGCCGAGATCGACGTCGTCTATCACGTCGCCGGGACCACCGCGGCCCTCGATCGGCGGGGTTTCGACGTCGCCAACGTCGAGGGCATGGACACCCTGCTGCGGGCCGCCGAACACGGGGACAACCCGGTCCGCCGCGTCGTCGCCGTATCGTCGCTGATGGCCGCGGGCCCCTCCCACCCGCTCGCCCCCCGCCGCGAACACCACCGCCACCGAGCCGGGTTCACCGACTACGGCGACTCGAAGCTCGACGGCGAGCGGCTCGTGTTTGCGGCCGCGCGCCGGAGCGACCTCGAGTGTGTGATCGTCCGTCCCCCCCTGGTCTACGGGCCCCGCGACGAGGACGTCCTTCAAATGATCAAATCGGCGGGCATGGGCGTGGTCGCCCAGCCGGGCCTGCGTCGGGCCGCCATGTCGGCGATCCACGGCCACGACCTGGCCACGGGCATCGCCCTGGTCGGTGAGCGCGGTCTGCCCCTGCCTCGAAAGGCGATGTTCGGCGACGACGCCCACGTGCTCGCCGGCGGGGGCGCGGTCTCGAGTGAGGCCGGCGCGATCGACGATCCCCGGGGCGAGGGCATCTACTACATCAGCGACGGAGCCTGCAGCTCGATCGCCGACTTTGGGCAGGCTGCCGCCAAGGCCATGGGCCGCCGAGCGCTGACCATCCCCATGCCCGGGTTCGCGGTCCGCTCGGTCGGTCGCGTCAGCCAGGTCGTCGGCCGGATCACCGGCACAGTCCCCGCGCTGACGATCGACAAGGCCCGCGGGAGCCTGTCGACCGGCTGGTGGTGCGACGACACCAAAGCCCGCGAGACCCTCGGGTGGACCCACCGCTTCTCCCTCGAGGCCGGACTCGAAGACACGGTCCGCTGGCTCCGCGACCACGGCCGGCTCTGAGCCCTGGAACACCGAGCTCGGGGTCTTCTGAGGACACGAGTTTCCGGGTCGAGTCGGTGAACTGGCCGGCCGCGAGTCGGGCTCTCATTCTCGACAGTCCCCCGGATATGCCGCAATATGCGCGATCGGCAATTTTACACTCCTGCAACATCTACGTGTCCCACTATGGATACATAGGCGGCGACGGTCACCAGTTGCTGTTTTGTCTTGGACTTTCGATCTATGCTCGGGTGTGTCGAGCCTGATGAGGGTCCGCTCCCCGGTGCCCAGATAAGAATTATTGCAATGAACCTGCCTGCATCATCTGGATCATCTCGATCATCTCGATCATCTGCCCCCGATCCCAAGGCTGAGCTTGAGCGGCTCTACGCCGAATCCAGCGACCCCGACGCGTTCGGGCGCAGTCTGCTCTCATTCCTGGATGAGCTCGGCCGCAGACTCCGGGAAGACGGCGATGTGGAGAGCTCGGTCATCGATCGCCTCGCCAGCCAGCTCGACCTGGCTTCGACGGCGACCCTGGCCGCGGGCGCGATGCACGATCTCCGGTCCCTCGTCCAGGTCCTCATGCTCAGCATCGATCACATGCGCCGCGACGTCTTGAGCATGGCCGGAGCCAGCCCGGACCTCGCCCGCGACGTGCTCCACACACTCGATGAGCTGCGCATGGTCGCAGCGACCATGGGCAATATCACCCGCGATGGTGTCGCCCTCCAGCGCGCCGCCGGAGCCGGGGCCATCGTCGAGCTCCCCGAGCTGCTCACGACCACAGCACGGATGCACAGGCGTATATCTCGAAACCGCCTCATCCTCGACGATCCGCCCCGCGTCGACGTGCTCGCCCCCCGTGGCGCGCTCTTGCGGGTACTCGCCAACCTCATCGGCAACGCTCTGGACGTGATCCCCGATGGACCCGACGGTCGGGTTACCATCTCGGCTTGGGTCGCAACCGACGACGTCTTCATCCAGGTCGCGGACAACGGCCCCGGGATCCGCGAGCCGCTGCAACACAAGATCTTCGATATGTTCTTCACGACCAAAGACAGCGGATCGGGCGTAGGCCTGCCCATGTGTCGTCGCTTGGTCGAAGCCTGGGGTGGGTCCTTGAACCTGAAGTCTCGCCCGGGCGTGGGCGCAAAGTTCATCTTCAGCGCCCCCCGAGCCTGAGCCTGAGCAGGAGCCCCTCGGGATTGGCCCCGCCCCTGCCCAGCACGGCCAATCCCGCCTCGACGTTTTGGACGGTTGGGGGACCCGATGCCGAACACTAAATTCGGCGCGCAGGACCTCGGGCGCAGGCCGCCCATCGACCGCGAGGCGCTCGAACCCGGCGTCATCATCTGGGACCGCTTTTGTGTCGTCACGAAGCGCCCCGCCGACGAGTACGGCGAGCTCGTGGTGGTCAGCGATCTCGAGCGTGTGCTCGGCCGGCCCCCCAATCACCTGCTCGGGCTCCACCTCCTCGACATGCCGGCGACCCCCGACGCCCGCGCGCGCCTGCGTCGGGCGGTCACCGCCGGCAAGCGCACCCAACTCGAGGTGCTCGCGCTGGCCGAGGCCGGCGACCAGCTGCCCCTGCTCTGCGAACCCATCGGAGGCCGGGCCTTGGACGAGCACGGCCTCCACGCCATCGGACCCGGGGGCGTGATCGAGCAGAGCGCCCCCCTCGACGCCCGCAAGCTGTTCTTGCTGGCCAGCGAGCTCGCGGCCCTGCTCAGCCAGCTCCACACCCACGATGTCACGGGCGTCCGATTCGCCCGCCACCAGCTCAGGGTCGTCAACGGCCGCTTTGGCCTCGACAGCTTCGAGCACCTCTGCGGCTCCCAGGCCCGAGACCCACAGCGCGATCTCAACGCCCTGTTTGCGTTCTTGAGGACGACCGGGGGCGACGCCCTCGAATCCCTGCTCGAGCCCGAGCCGAGCTCGGCCCGAGAGCTGTGGCAGCGCGCCCAGGCTCAGGCCGGACACACCCGCTTCGACGACATCACGCTCCCCTCCGAGCCGCCCTTCGTCGGTCGAGAGCGGGCCCTGAGCACGCTCGGAGACGGCCTCGCCAACGCCCACATCGCCCAGCCTTCGGCGATCATCGTGCGTGGAAACCGAGGTGTGGGCAAATCGAGGCTGCTGCGCGAGTTCATCACCGCTCGCCTCGAGGCCGACGACGCCTTCGTGCTCTCGGGGACCTGGCAACCACGCAGCGCCGACACCCGTGGGGGGCTCTTGGGGGCCCTCGACCAGCTGCCCCGAGCGCTGCGCAACCTCGGCGACGAGGAGCGGGAGGCCGTTCGCCACCGCCTCAACCGAGCGACCCGGAACCTGGGCGCGATCGTGACCCGCACGGCTCCCTCTCTGGGCGGCGTCCTCCGGGCCATCGAGGAGCTCCCCCCTCTCGAGCTCAGCGGCGACTTCAGCCGGCACACGGCCGTGATCGCCGATCTCCTGCGCGCCATCGGCACCCAGAAACGGCCGCTGGTGTTGATCCTCGACAACCTCGAGCGCGCCGACTCGCGCTCGCTGCAGGTCCTCAAGATCCTCACCCAACCCAGGCCCGCGCACCACACCCTGATCGTCGCTGGGGTCCGCGACTCGCCCAACACCTACAACTCCGAGTTCGAGACCGAGACCTTCACACTCGCGCCGCTGACCACCGAGGAGGTCAGCCAGCTGCTCTCGCGGACCCTCCCCGGCGACATCGCAGAACACGAGATCCTGGCCCAGACCCTGGTCTCGGTCAGCCACGGCTACCCCTTGGCCGTGTGGGCCAACCTCCGCGCCTGGCTCGACCGGGGCCTGCTGATCCACGAGGTCGGGGAGGCGACATGGCGCGCGCGCGAGAGCCTCCAAGAAGAGGCCAACCACGAGCCAGACGTCCGTGAGCTGTTCGGCTTTCGGCTCAGCAACACGAGCCCCGAGGTCCGGCAACTGGTCCTCGACATGGCCGTGCTCGGGACCGACCTGAACCTGGTCGAGATCCGCGAGCTCGCCGAGGCCCCCCACGGCCAGACCGCAGCGCCGATCCAGGCAGAGGATCTCGACGAGGCCCTCGAGGACCTCGTCGCGCGGGGCATCATCACCCCCACCGACATCGGCTTCCGCTTCCCCCACGACTCGATCCGCGAGCTCGTGCTCGAGTCTGCCGACGCCGCCCAGCGCCGCGCCAGCCACATCGGCGCCGCGACCTTGCTCGCCAGCCGCGACGCCCCCGTCGCCCAGATCGCCTATCACCGGGACCTCGGCTTCGACTCGGAGGCAGCCTCGGCCGAGGACTCCGACAAGCTCTCGAGCCTGCACGTGGAGGCCGGCAGCGACCGGCTCGCCGTCTACGACCTCGAGCGGGCGCGCTGGCACCTCGAGCGCGCCCTCGAGCACAGCCAAAATCCAGACCAGCGCAGCCTCGCCGCGGAGGCGCTCGCCGACGTCTGCCTGCTCAGCGGCGACTACAACGGCGCAGTCGAGCTCTACACGGCGCTGATCGGGGGCTCGGACCAGCTCCACGCGCTCCGGGCCGCCTCGAAGGCGACCTATTTCCTGTTCTTCAAAGCGGCCGTCGACGACGCCCAACTGATCGCCGACATGGCCCTCGAGGTCGTCGGCGAGCCGCTGCCCAAGGGCACCTTCAGCAAGGTTCTGACCATCATCGGGGCGCTGTTCAGCGCCAGGTTCAGGCGCCCTCCCTACCCGGTCGAGCTGCGGGACAGCCTGTGCGCCCTCTACCCCATCCTGATCGCCCTCAAGGTCGCCAGCGACCCGCTCATGGTCGGTGTGTACCTGACCCGCGCGCGCTGGATGGCCCGAGGCCTCAACACGGGTAACGCGGCGACCGTGCTCGCCTTCGAGGCCTCCATACGCGCGACCCTCGGCAGCTTTCGAGTCGCCGACAAGCTGTTCACCCAGGCGATGGAGATCTCGAACGAGGTCCAGGACTCTTGGTCCCGGGGGATCGTCGCCCACAACTGGGGCCACACTTCCCTGCTGCCCTCGAACCGCTACGACGAGGGCCAGGACATGCTCGACGACGCGCTCGCCGACTTCCGGGAGACGGGCGACATGTCGGTGGCCCTGTTGACTCTCACCTACAAGGCCATCTATGGCCGCGACCGGGAGCCCGCCGACACCTTGCTGGGCTGGCTCGACGAGGCCATGGCGATGGCCCACCGCAACGCCAAGGAGCTGATCTTGACCTCGCTCGAGTCGATCCGGCTCGCTATTTTGGCGCGCCAAGGTCGGACTGACATCATCCCGCGGGTCCGCAGGGCCGCGCAGACCTTGACCGATCCGGCGGTCCCGATCCCCGAGCGGATCATCAGCCACTCGCACCTGGCCCTCGCGGCCTTCGAGCTCGGAGAGCGCAAACTCGCCGACGAGCAGATCATCGCGGGCAACGCGATCATCGCCGAGCTCCCGGGCGTCCCCGAATTTTGTCAGGAGATCCACGCGACCACCGTGTTCGTGATCCTCGGCCACCAGCTCCCCTCTCGGGCCGAGCGCAAGCTCCTGCGCAGAGCCCAGCGTCAGCTCAAGCGCAGCGCAAAACTGTCCCCGCGCCTCGCCGTGCTCCACGAGCTCTCCCTGCTCAAGCAGGCCCTCGGTCAGCGCGACGACAGGCGGGCCGGAAAGCTCGCCGCTTCGCTGATCGGCGGCTTCGAGATCCACGGGAACATCTACGCCACCCGCGAGGCCCACCGCGCCCTGGCCCAGATCATCAAGGCCGAGAACGTGCTCGCCGCGGCCGAGCACGAGCGCCTGGCCCGGAACTTCGGACGACGCCTCGGCCTCGACGAGCGGGCCCTGTTCAGTGAGTTCAGCGACTTCAGTGAGCTGTCTACGAGCTCGAGCATGCTCGCCCTCGAGGGCAGCTCCGCCCGCTACTCAGACGACCCCAATGTCCCTGCTGCCGGAATTCTGACCCCCGGTCCCCACCCCCTCTCCGTTCGCGAGCGCATCGGTCACGAGCACGAGGAGATCCTCGAGGCCTGGGCATTGACCGGACGCCAGGCCGCCGAGGTCGAGCTCCGAGATATCATCGACCCTGTCCGCGAGGCGGTCTCGAACGCGCTCACGGGGGCGACCTTGGAGATGAGCTGCTCGCCCCCTGATACCAGCGTGACCTTGGCCAAGAGCGACCTCCAGGTTCTGCTGACCAACCTCGTACTCAGCTGTCGGGACACCGTCGGCAGTGGCGCCAGCATCCGGGTCGAACTGGAGATCGAAGAGCTCAAAACCAACGAAGGCAACGATCGAGGCGGCCGCTTCACCCAAATGTCACCGGGCCGCTACCTCACCATCGTCGTGCGCGCCCGAGGTCAGGGGACGCAGGTCCCGGTCCTCGGCGGCTTCAGCACCTGTGAGGGCTTGTTCAAGGCTATGGACGGGGAGCTCAGCGCATCTACAGATCGGGCTCGGGTGAACCTGGTCGGGCGCATCCCTCTCGACCTCGCACCAGTCAGCCCCTCGCCGGCACAGAGCTACGGCAAGGTCCTCCTGGTCCACAAGGACGCAGCCATCCGCGCGACCTTGAGCACGGCCCTCGCCGACCTCGGCATCATGGCGATCGAGTTCGAACCAGACGACTTCGAGGCCGGGGAGCTCGAAGGTGCGAGCGTCGTGTTTGCCGATTCCCGCTCGCTGCGGAGCCTCCAGGTGTTCGAACCGCTCATCGACGCGCGCATCATCGAGGTTGTCCAACCCGGCCGGGAGCCCGTCAGCCCCGAGCGCGCGACCTTGCGGATTCCCTTCGCCGTCTCCGAGCTCACCGACATGCTGCAGCGCTGAGTGCTGCACGCGACAGGGAGCGGCCCGGGACCTGGCGAGACTAAGACTCCAAGCTCCTCAGCACCGCTCCAACACGCCCAGACGGGTGTTATTGGGCTTGACGCTCGGATCGATGGGCACCTCGAGCAGCAAGGGCCGACCCGCGTGGGCCTGAACCACCGCCTCGATCTCGGAGAGTACTTCGATCCGAACCGACGCCATCCCCAGTGCCCGCGCGTAGTTGACGATATCCACGTTGGGGGTCGAGAAATCTGGGCAACGCCCAAACAACTCTCCGAAGCCATCGTCTACCATACCGAGACGGCGATCGTTGAAGACCACGGTGACGAGGGGGATCTCGTAGCGCACACAAGTGGCCAGATCATTGCCAACCATCAACAGACCCCCATCGCCAATCATGCACACCACCTGCCGGGCGTCCCCGTACGCCAACTGCAGACCGATCGCTGTGCCCAGGCCCGAGCCCATACCGCCGAGACCGAGCGAGACCCAAAACCCGTCGGGCCGGTCGACCTCCAGGTTCTGCGCTGTGAACAACATGTGATTGCCGATGTCACAGCAGAATACCACGTCAGGTCCAAACACCTCCCGGACCCGGGGCGCCACCAGCCGCGGATCGTGAGGGGCCCGGCTCTCGAGCGGGCGGACCAACTCAGGGCTGACGAAGTCGAGTCGACACTCGCGGATCGCCCGATCCCGACTCAAGAGTACATGCGGCGCCAGCGTAGGCAGCAGCTCCTGAATACATTGCAAGGTCCGCCCGAGGTCCGCGCACATGGCCACATCGGGGGCGTAGGAGCGACCCACTCGCTGCGGGTCATGGTCGAGCTGAATCAACATCCCCTGTTCAGGCCGCAGCACCTCCGCGTAGCCCAAGGTGGAGGTGTCGTCAAAACGGCAGCCGATCGTCAGCAACACGTCGACCGGATCGGCGAGATAGCGAGGCGCCGGTCCCCGGCCACCCACGCCGAACACCCCCAAGGATTGGGGGTGGCTCTCTGGGAACACCCCCTTGCCCTCGATATCCGTGAACACGGGGATGCGCAGGGTCTCGGCGATCTCGATCACGAGCTGGCCCAGGCCCGCCCGCTTGGCTCCGACCCCCAACATGATCGCGGGCCTCGTGGCCCCGGCGAGCAAGGCCGCGATCCTGCGGCAGGTCCCCGTGTCGGGCTCGAGACCCCGCGAGATCAAGCTCGGCAGGCGCGCGGCCACGACCGAGTTGTGGGTCAAGTTGATCGGCAAGCTGACGAAGGCGGTGCCGTAGGGTGCCTGGTTGATCAGGGAGAGGGCCTGGTCGACGGCCACCGCCGCTCGCTCGGGGCGGAGCGCGAGCTCGGCGAACTTGGTGATCGGCCGAACCATGGCCATCAGGTCGAGGCCCGAGGCGCTCCCGTCTTGGAGCGGAGCGCGCCCAAAGTTACGCATGTCGGACTCACCCGACAACACCAACACCGGCAGCTCGTCGCGACTGGCGGCTGCGAGCCCGGTCAGGGCATTGAGTGCCCCGGGCCCCGAGGTCACAGCCACGACCCCGGGCCGCCCCGTGACCCGCGCATAGCCGGCCGCAGCATAGACGGCCATGCTCTCGTGCTGGCAGGTCACGACCTTCATGCCGGCCGCGTGCAATGCGTCGAATACGGGGGCGATCGTGCCTCCGGGGATCCCGAATACGCGGTCGATTCGATGCCGTCGCAATACATCGACGATCTGATCCGCGACCCGCGTCTCTCGTCGTATTTGAGGGCGCGACCGAGGCTGGGATTGAGATCGACGGGTGAAGTCGACACTCATAGGCGCGCCCCAAAGACCCCATAATCACGTTCGACACCCACAAAATCCGACCAAACGCCCAATGTCGGCGCTCTGTGTCCAACCCCGTTCACGCTCTCTCGAATCACTGACACCGAACGCCCTCTGGTGGCCACACTAGCTTGATCTCATTCAGAATACCAGCATCAGTGTCCCTTGATACAGTCGCCATTCGGTGTAGGCGGGCGTGCGGAACTGTAAGTCTGCTCGCTGCTGTGTCGACCAGCCGCTACACGAACCATGAACGTCACTCACCAAAATCTGATCGCGGGCAGCAACCACGTTCCAACAGCGATCAAGAAGAGGATCGCGCCGAGATCCATCCACGCCCCGAACCGCAGCATTGTCACCATTGTGACTCGGCCGGATCCATACACGATCGCATTTGGCGGGGTCGAGACCGGGAGCATGAAGGCGAAGCTGGCGGCGAGCGTAACGGCGAGTGCGACCGGAACGGGATCGATGCCCGCTCGCAGCGCGAGCGGAATGACGACCGGGAGCATCATGTTCGTGGTCGCCGTGTTGCTGACCAACTCGGTCAAATAGAGGACCAAGATCACCACAGTGCTCAGCAACAGTAAGCCAGAGGGGTGCCTACCCAAGCCCTGATCGACGAGCGCGCCAATCGCATCCGCGAGCCCGGTGTCGACGGTCAAGCTGCCCAGCGCGAGCCCACCGCCCATCAACAGCACTGTTCCCCAGTCGATCGTCGCCGCCTCTGGCCAGGTCATCAGCGCCGGGACTCGAGACCGCGGCCCGCCGGTCTCACCGGCCCCCTCTGCCGGCCCGCTGGGGACCACGAACAACAGGGCCGCTGCGAAGATCGCCACCACCCCCTCGGGCATCGCCGCTTTCGCCCACACCGCGGGCTCTGAACCCACCCCCCAGATCAGACGTGCGAACGAGGGTGTCAGCCACCCGAACACGGCGAACCCAAAGATCGTCACGACCCGGCGCTGGGCCGGCGTCACCGGCCCGAGCGCCCGAAGCTCACCGCGCACAGACTCGCTCAGACCCTCCACGTGGGCCACCGGCGGCGGCCAACGACGGGTCGCGAACACCAACAGCAGGGCCAGGGCCGCCAATCCCACCGGGACCCCAAAGCGCATCCATTGCAGAAAGTCGATCTCCACCCCCGCGTACTCATCGAGGGCGGCGACCGCGATCAGGTTGGGGGCGGTCCCGATCGGCGTGCAGATCCCGCCCAGCGAGGCCGCGTAGGCCAGGCAGATCAACATCCCTTCCTCGAAGCGGTCCCGCCTCGCGCAGGCCTCGGGATCGTCGGGACAGCGCTCCCCCATGCTCGCGCACAGGCCGACCGCGATCGGGATCATCATCGCCGTCGTGGCCGTGTTGTTGATCCACATCGACAACACAAAGGCGACCAGGGCGACGGCGACCAACACCCGCCGTGGTGAGCCGCTCACAAACCGGCGGGACAGCAGCCACAGAGCCAGGCGCCGGTCGAAGCCGTGCACCGACAGGGCCTTGGCGAGGACGAAGCCGCCGATGAACAAAAAGATGAGCGGATGGGCAAAGGGCCCAAACGCGTCGGCCGCCGGGGCGACCTGAAAGACCACTGCCAACGCCGGGGCGAGCAGGGCCGCGATCGCCAGTGGCACGGCCTCGCTGATCCACAAGATCACCGTCATCGCGACGATCGCGGCGAGCCTGTGCGCCTCTGGGCTCAGGCCCGGCATCGGCGCGAGCGCCACGCCGAGCAAACTCAGCGGTGCGAGCACGAGGCCGATGCGAGCCCGAAGGCCGTCGAAGCGACCGAGACCTCCGACCTGGGGATCGCTGGTGGGCGGTTGGTCCTTTGCTCGCATCGCCTAACAGCCCGAGTAGCAGCCCGAGTAGCAGCCCGAGTCACATTCCATCGCGTCGCCTCGCGCAGGATTGTTCGTCGCGGGCGAGACGCTGACCCCCCGCTGGACCGGGCGTACTGCGAGTTCCGGCAGTCCGGCCATCGGCGCAAGCGCCGAGCAAAATGTCGTGAGGGGTTTTGCCACGGGCTGCCCGAGGGACGATAGCGGGCCCTCGCTGCGCACACAAAACTGGGGGGGTCTGGGCTTTCGTGGTAGCCCGACCTGTCTGCCATGAGCCGCTTCCCCGTCACCTCCCCGCAGCTCGTCGGTGTGCGGCTCGAGCGGTGGACCGTCGAGGCCAAGCTGGGCGAAGGCGGCATGGGCACGGTCTGGCGCGCCCGGGACGACGCTGGACAGATCGCCGCGATCAAGCTCCTGCGCCACGAGCTGTGCAACACGGAGGACCTCTTTGCCCGCTTTCTGCAGGAGGCCCAGGCCGCCTCGCGCCTCGGCAACCCCCACATCGCGCAGATCTTGGGCTACGGGCAGACCCCGAGCGGCCAGCCCTACACGGTGATGGAGTACTGCGACGGGCCCGACCTGCTCGCCCTGCTCGAGCGGGAGGGACCCCTGTCCTGGCGCCGGGCCTTCGCGCTCGGCGAACAGATCTGCGGGGCCCTCCACGACGCCCACGCGCACGGGATCATCCACCGGGACGTCAAACCCGAGAACTTCATCCTGCTCCAGGGCGAGGACGGAGCCGACCTGATCAAGGTCCTCGACTTCGGCATCGCCAAGCTCACCGACCCGGATCTCGCCATCGTCGAGACCCGCACCGGTGTCTCGCTGGGCACGCCCGAGTACATGGCGCCGGAGCAGGGCGAGGGCCTGGACTTCGACGCCCGGATCGACATCTACGGGGTCGGTGTGCTGCTCTACCAGCTGGTCACCGGGCGGGTCCCCTTCGAGGGCAAGGACGAATTCGAGCTCATGCAGCGCCACATGAGCGAGGCCCCCGAGCCACCGAGCGAGCGGGCCCCACAGCGCCGGATCCCGACCATCGCCGATGCGGTGATCTTGCAGGCCCTGGAGAAGGACCGGGAGCACCGCTATTGCGACATGCAGCGCTTCGCCCTGAGCCTGAAGTCGGCCCGGACGCGCGCCGACTCCGATCTCTCCCCGACCAAGAGCGCAGCCGGGTCCACCGGGGGCTCGTCCTCGCCGCTCGGGTGGGCCCTACTCGGTGCCCTGATCATCTTTGCCGTCGCCCTCGGGATCGGCCTGACCTTGTTCTTGACCGGGGTCGTGGGCGGTCCTTGAGCACCCCGAGCCCCGAGCCCCGTCCCGGCCACCACGGCCCCAAAGACGGCCCCAAAGACGGCCACCGCAACCCACACGTGTGGGTGTCCAGCACCTACTTCGGCCAGGGTTTCCCCTATGCGGTCGTCAACAACATGGCCGAGATCCTGTTCAAGGAGCTCGGCGCATCGCTCCAGGTCATCGGCCTGACCTCCCTCTTCCACCTGCCCTGGAATCTCAAGTTTCTCTGGGGTCCGCTCGTCGACGGCTTCGAGAGCAAGCGTCGCTGGCTGCTCGCCACCGAGTGGATCATCGTGGCCCTGCTCGTCGCCCTGGCCCTGCTCGTCGCCGGGGGAGGGCAGGCCATGGCCCCGATCGCGCTGGGGTTTCTGGTCCTCGGCCTCCTGTCCGCGACCCACGACATCGCCATCGACGGCTATTACCTCGAGGCCCTCGACGAGGTCGAGCAGTCGCGCTTCGTGGGCAACCGAGTGTCCGCCTACAAGGTCGCCGTGCTGGTGGTCGGCGGCCCGCTCGTGGCCCTGTGTGCGCTGGTCGGGTGGACCGTGGGCCTCGCTCTCACGGCCCTGATCATGGCCGGCCTGGCCACCTACCACCTGTTTTTCCTGCCCCCGGTCGAGACCCCCCGGCGACCTTGGACCGCGCTCGCGGCCGCCGTGTTCAGCCCCCGAGCCCTCCCCCTGTTTGCGGCGGCCCTGCTCTTGGTGGTCCTCGAGCTGCGCTGGGCGGTCGGCACGAGCCTGCAGTTTTGGTTTCGCGACTTGCCCTGGGTGGGGGGCCTGAGCGCCGGCGGGTGGATCGGCCTGACCCTCCTGCTCGGCCTCGGCCTGACCGCCGCCGTGACCCCGGCCCTGGTCCGACGCCTCAAGCAAAAACCGAAGCAGGAGCGATCGGACTACGTCGCCAACTTCGTCAGTTTCCTCGAGCAGCCCAAGGTCGGGCTGATCTTGGGTTTTGTGCTGTTGTTTCGGACCGGTGAATCGTTTCTCCACAAGATGAGGTGGCCGTTCCTCGACGACGTGGTCGGCCTCCCCCTCGAGGTCTACGGCGTCGCCAGTGGCACGATCGGCGTGCTCGCCTCGTTCGCCGCGATCTTGATCGGTGGGCGGCTGATCGCCCGCGACGGGCTCCGAAAATGGATCTGGCCGTTCGTCCTGGCCCAGAACATTCTCAACCTGCTGTACATGGGTGTCGCGGCCCTGCCCGACCCCATGCTGCTCGGCGCCCACGCCGATGGAAGCCTGCTCGGGTGGCTCCCCGTGACCGTGCTGATCACTCTCGAGTCAGCGGGCGCCGGGTTGGGCACGGCCGTGTTCATGGTCTATCTGATGCGGACCTGCGACCCCGCGCACAAGGCCGGGCACATGGCCATCGTCACGGCCCTGATGAGCGTGAGCTTCACTCTCGCGGGCGTATTCAGCGGGTACCTGGTCGAGGAGATCGGGTTTGAGAGCTACTTTGGGTTCACCTTTCTGGCGACGATCCCGGGGATGCTGCTGATTTTCTTCATCCCTTACCTCGATGGCCGCACCCTGCCGTCGGACTCCCCCGACTCCCCCGACTCTCCCGAGCAGTAGCGCCGCGCCAGAGCCCATGGTCCCGGTTCGACGAACCCGGGTGTCACGACCGAGGCGACCGCGAGCCCCTGCATGGTTCAGGCCTCGTCCTGTACCATGCAGGGGCTCGGCTCCGAGATCTCGAACGTGCTCACGCTCCCGCTCATCACTGCCCTGCTCCTCGCCCCTCCTGTGGGCGACACACCCGTCTCCGATCCGGAGACCAGCGACGGCGAGAGCTTCGGCCCCCTCGAGGCCGACCCCGACCAACCCGACCAACCCGACCAACCGGGCTCGGACGAACCCGACCACCCAGGCTCGGGTTCGGGGAGCTACGGCGGCGCATTGGCGCCGCTCCCAAACTACGCAGACGAGAGCGGCAGGGATCCGTCACCCAAACCCGAACCCGAACCCGAACCCAAACCCAAACCCAAACCCAAACCCAAACCCGAGGGCTTCGCCGAGCCCGAGGACTACGGACCGTTCTTCGAGCCCGAGCCGGTCAGCGAGCTTCGGTTCGTGGGTGCGGTCGAGCGTGAGCACCCCTTCGCCTCGGTCGCGGACGGGAAGTTTTGTTTCGTCGAACAGAGCTCCTGCCAGGCTGCGCTGATCCTCGACGCCAGCGTGGGAGTCGGCCTCAACGTCATCACCAGCAACCGGGGTCTCGACGTGCCCTACTCCGAGTTCCGAGTCCGCGGCGGACTGACCCTGCGCCCGATCAAGATCGCCCGCAGACAGTGGCACGCCTGGGGCGTCGGCGTCGTCGCCAGCTACTCACTCGGCTCGGGCTCGATCACGGCCACCAACCGAGATCCGAGCGACCCGTTCGCGGGGATCACCGAGACCGACCCGATCTCTTCGTGGCGCCTCGCCCTCCTCAATCAGCTCTGGCTGTCCCAAAAGCGCAACGCCCTGCACCTCGACGTCACCTTGGGTGGGACCAACAGCAGTGTGCTCGACGCGACGGGCCGCTACTGGGGCACCCACGTCGAGCTCGGTCTGGGCTTCGGCGGCTGGGGAGGTCTGTTCGTATCCGGTGACTTCTTGGACCAGGATGCCCGCGTCGTATTTGGTCTGCGCGGACACGGCATTGCGACCGGACCCGCGATCGCCCTCATTTTGCTCGGCCTCGTGGCCGGAGGGGTCGCCCTGTGATCGCCCTGTTGCTGGCCGCCGGCCTGTCCCTGGCCCCGCCGCCCGAAACCCACTCCGACCCCACCGCCGAGTCGGACGCTTCCGAACTCCCCACACAGGAGCGCCCCTCTGGGCCCCCCTACTACACGGACGCGGATATGGCGGAGCTCCGCGCTCGCTTCGACATCGAGCTCGAGCCACCCGAGCCGCCCGAGCCGCCGCGCTGGCGATGCCTGACCGCCGACCCCCGCTGTGGATTCGGCGTCGAATTGCTCGCGTCCACCGCCTACACCTACCGCACGCGCCAGGGTGACATCAGCCTCGAGCGTGCCTACTACGGCTGGAACTCGGCCCGGGTCAGCTACGAGCTGTGGATCAACTTCCCGGCCCACACCGAGGTCCAGGGCCGCTACAAATTCACCCGCTTCACCCTCGGGCCCAAACTCGGCGTCGTCGCCAGCGACAACGCCGATCTATGGGGCAACTTCGGCGTCGCGGGCCGCTACTGGTTTGGGCGCGGGCCATGGGCGCCGGCGATCGAGTTCAGCTCGGCGATCAGCTTCAAGCTCATGGGCGAGGAGCCCGACGTCGACATTCAGCCCCAGCGCTCTCCCGTGGGCATCACCGCCGACGTCGGGATCAACATTGGTGGATGGGGAGCGATCATCGTCGGTGGTCAGTTCGACGCACCCCTGGCGCGCGAGGATCTACCGGAGAAATTCCGTGCGTCCTCGGCCGGCCAGGTGTTTGTCGGCTTCCGAGGCAACATTTTGTGGGGAGGCCCCGCCGCCATCGCTCTCGGGACACATATCGGCATCAACCGCAGCGCGGTCGTGCAGCCCTGAGTAGACCCGCGCCCTGAGCGGACCCGCGGCCGAGCCGCTCGCGCAGTCTGGGTCGATCAGGTTTTGGGTGATCCGTCTCCACTGTCGGTCGGATCTCCACGGCCGACACGTACAAAATAGACGATCACCCCCACGATCACGGCCAGGATGAAGAGCTTCACCAGGCGCGGCAGCAGACGCAGAACCACGAAGCCGGCGACCAGGACCACGAGGACCACCGCCAAGACCAAGCCGGCCGCCTTGCGCACGAGCCCCTCGGCCGCGCCTCCGCTGTCCGGCTCCATCGATCCTTTGTCGGCCATGCGGCAATGGTGCCCGAGCCCGGGGTCGATGTCCCGCCAATGTCCCTGTCGATGTCCCTGTCGATGTCCCGCCGGAGCGACCCAGTGGTCGTTACTGTAGACTTTGGGTAAAAACTTTCAGAGCCTCGAAGGGTGATTTCGCGCTCGACCGGCGGACCCTCACCCTCGCTCCCGGGGCAACCCCGGATTTCTGCGCACCAGGTGAAAACAAACACCTGCTTCGGGCGTCAAGGCGTCGATGGGTTTTCGCACCCCCCTCTTGCCCCTGTCTCTGCTCTCGATCGCCGCGCTCGGCGTGGGCCTCGGCGCCGCCGATGATGCCCAGGGTCGCAAGATGATGCCCAGGCCCCAGCAAATGGGGATGGAGGCGGAGATGCCCTTCGTCGGTGAATTCGACGGCTTCGGCATGGGCTTTGGTGCGGTCGCCGAGTTTCACCTCGAGGGGATGGCCCTCGGCGGCTCCCGGGCCCCCACCGTCCTGCCCCACGCCGGCAGCCACGGCGGCACGGTCTTGGTCGACGCTCAGGGGATCCTGACCCTCGACCGGGACACGGGCAAGCTGCTCCGCACCGACGCCGACGGCCGCGCGGTGCTCGCTAGTTTGCAGTTCCACAGCGGTGCCGGGGAGATCGTCCATGACGCCGCGAGCGGCCGCGTGTACCTCGCGGATCGCTTCGACGATCGAGTCGTCGCCATCGACCCGGGCGACGCCCAGGGTCGGGGTCTCGAGGTCGAGACCGGCGCGAAGGTCCGCGAACCCCACGGCCTGGCCCTGAGCCCCGACGGCCGGACCCTCTACGTGACCTCGGTCGCCGACCACCGGCTCGTCGCCATCGACACCGAGACCATGAGCCGGCGCTGGACCCTCGAGCTGGCCCACGAGCCCCGCGGCGTCGCGGTCTCGGCCGACGGACAGACGGCCGTGGTCGGCTTCCTGAGCACGGGCGCAGTCGCCAACGTCGACCTCGACGGCGCCAGCCCGAGCGTCGACTACCTGGCCCTCGACGTCGGTCAGCCCGCGACCAGCCAAGACCAACTCTTCTTCGACGGCGACGTGGGCATGCGAGGGCGCGGCGAATCCATGCCCCGCGGGATCTCGACCTCCCTGTCCGAGACCCAAGACATCGGCCGCAGCTTCGCCCGCAACGCGTTCGCCGTCGGCTTCGTCGGCGACGGCCTGGCCGTCGTCCCCCACCAGCTCAGCACCCCTCACATCCCGAGCGCCGGCGTCGAGGACATGGGTAGCTACGGCGGCGGTGGTGGTTTCACGGCTCCGATCACGCACCGCATCGCGATGATCGATGTCGAGGACAGCTTCGCCCCCAAGACCGCCTTCGCCCAAATCGGCATCCATCAGCCCCGCGCCCTCGCCTACGACGGCGCCTCGGACACGCTCTACCTGGCGGGCTACGGCGACGACAAGCTCATCGCCCTCGCCGAAGCCTCGCGCAACACCATCCACCTCGCCTGGTCGCGGCCGATCGGCAACGACAGCTGCGGCGCCGACGGCCTGGCGGTCGACGGCGACGATCTGTGGATCCACTGCGAACTCAGCCGCAACTTGGTCAAGGTCGACCTCGGCTCCAACCTCGGCTCCAACCTCGGCTCCAACCTCGGCTCCAACCTCGGCTCTGGGCAGGCTTCCGGGCAAGCCGCGAGCACCACCCACGGCGAGGCGCTCACGGCCAGCACACGCAGCGCCTCCGAGGCCCGCGGCGCCGCCTTGTTCCGGCGCGGCATGGACTCACGCATGTCCACCGGCGGGTTCATGGCCTGCGCCAGCTGCCACCCCGAGGGCCGCAACGACGGCCTGTCCTGGCGCATCGAGGGCCACAACCTCCAGACTCCCCTGCTCAGCGGCCGGCTCGTCGGTGCCCACCCCTTCAAGTGGGACGGCAAGGACAAGGACCTCCCGACCAGCTTGACCAACACCATCGGGCGACTCGGCGGATCGGGCCTCGGCGCCCCTCAGATCGCGGACCTCCAGGCCTACGTCCTGAGCCTACCCCAGCCCGCGACCCCGACCCTCGACGACCCGGCCGCCCTCGAGCGCGGGAAGCTGATCTTCGAGAGCAGCGAGGCAGCCTGCAGCGCCTGTCACGACGGCCCCCGCTTCGCCGACGGCAGCCTGCACGGGCTCGAGACCAACATCGGCTCCGTCGACACCCCCTCGCTGATCGGCCTCGCCCACAGCGCGCCCTACTACCACGACGGCAGCGCGCGCACGCTCCGGGCCCTGCTCACCGACAGGGCCAGCATCCATGACATGGGCCAGACCTCGCACCTCTCCAGCGCGGAGGTCGACGACCTCATCATCTACCTCGAGAGCTTGTAGGCTCACCGCTGTGACGCCCCGCCGCTCGCACTCTCCCCGCCTGTTCCGCTGCGTCCTCCTCACCGCTGGCCTCACCGTCGGCCTGGGTTCCGGCTGCAAGCTCGCTACATCCAGCGTGACGCCGGATGCCGAACCCGGGCTCGAGAGCGACGAAGCCACCGCTGGAGCGACCCCGACTTTCGCCAGCGCGGGGGTTCCCCACAGCAATGTGATCACGATCGTCGCCCTCGATCCGAGTGGCCGGGCCGCCGTGAGTGTCGACGCCAGCGGCGGTGTACGCCTGTGGCCGGCCCTCGACGGCTCCCGGGAGCCGCTGGTGGTTCCGGTCCAAAATCCACGTTCGGTCACCCTGGCCTCCGACGGTGCAGGCGGCTGGATCATCGCCCTGGTCGACGCCGGCGGTGGCGCTCGGATCGTCGGCGTCGACCAAAGCGGCGCCATGCAGCCCCTGGCCAGCCTCCCCCCCACGAGCCTGATCGGCGCCATCGAGGTCCTGCCCGGTGGGCGTGGACTCCTGAGCGTGGGCACGGACCACACCCTGCGCCTGCTCGCCACCGACGGTAGCGAGCTCGCCCTCGCCGACGCCAACGGCTTTCGACCCACCCAGCTGCGGCTCGCCTTCGACGGCGACCCAGAGGCCGGCGAGCTGCATGTTCTCGCGGTCACCAGCGGCGAGTTCAACAGCGACAAGGGCCGTTTCACGGTCGAGATCATCCCCTTGATCCTCGGCGAAGACAGCCTCAGCCTCGACACCGCCCACCGCCAGACCCTCGACCTCGACGCTCCCGCGACTCCCCAGAGCCTCGTGCTCTCCCCCGACGGGCGCACCCTCGTCCATCTCCAACGCCAGAACATGGGCAGCGCCGGCTGGGTCCTGGTCGCCACCCAGCTCGCGGACGGGCGCCAGGTCTCGGTCGACACCCAGGTCCCGACCGGGCTCGAGCCGCGCATCGGACTGTTGCCCAGCGGCCGGGTGCTCGTCGACGACGGCACGGGCATGGGTCGGATCGTCGACCTCGGGACCCGCGAGATCACCCTCGAGCCCCTGCGCGCCTCACCGACGGTCAACCACCTCGTGGTCGCGTTTGCAGGTGACACTCGGATCGCCCCGGCCGGGAACTGGCTCGCGGTCCACGACCTCGAGCACGACAAGTTGTCGTACCTGGGCTACAGCGCGATCAACGTCACGGACGCGGGCCTCTCACCCACGGCCGGACACGTGGCGTGGGCGCTCGCCGATCGGCTCCTGGTCGAGGACCTGGGCGAGAGCGAGCAGGTCTTCGAGGTCCCTCATTCACGTGGGACGAACCTCCGGCTCGTCGATTTTGTCGACGAGGACAGGCTCGTGACCGTGGACTGGATCGGCGGCGCCGAACTCATCACCTGGCGCGATGGGGAGGTCGTCGACGCCATCGACCTCGGCAACAACATCCAGCTCGCCGACTTCGCCCGCCACGCCGAGGGCGGGATCCTGCTCGCGCGCACCAACCTCTGGCAAAACCCCACCCTCGTCGCCCTGCGCGGAGACGGCTTCGAGGGTGGATACCTGTTGCCCACCCCGACCCACCTGACGGGTATCATGGCCAGAGCCGGCAGCGCCCTCGACTCCTGTGGGAGCTGGGCGCTGGACGGCAGTGGCCACCTCCGGCACTTCGACCTGAGCTCGCTGCGCGCGGGCATCGACGTCAAGAGCGCGCTCGAGGCCACTGGTGAACTCCTCCCCTTCGGAGTCCCCGAGCAGCTCGTCGAGGGTCCACGCGGGGAGCTCTACTGGGCGCGCACCGAGGCCAACCACCCCGTGCTGCATGTCCATGAACCCGGTGAGGCCAACGACTCGAGCGCCCACCCAGCCAGCTCGAAACCCGCCCGGGCCCCCACCTCGGAGCCGGTCGCCCATGCCCAGGATGCCCAGGGTCAGGATGTCCAGGGTCAGGGTCAGGGTGTCCAGGATGAACGGCGCATCGAGCTGGCCCCGGGGTTTATCGCGCTCATGGATCTCAGCCCCGACGGTCGCCGCCTCGCCATCGTCCAGCAGCGAGATCCCGGCCAGGTGCTCACGATCTACGATACCCGCTCGCTGTCCCCCCTCTGGGCTCAGCCGATCCCGCCCACCCAGAGCCTGGCTTGGTCCGACGACGGCCAGTCGATCGTCGTCCCGGCTCAGCTCGGGGGGGGCGGCGTGTTTGGTCCCACCGGCGAGGTTCAGAGCGCGCGCTGTGGCCTGAGCTTCGAGCGCCGACACACACCGCCGGTCAACAACGGCTTCTTCAATCAGCTCAGCATCTGCGAACTCTAGCCGCTCGAGGAGGTGAACCCCTTCACCAATGGATAGACCTCTGTTCTGACCCTCCGTCGTAGAATATTGCTGGAACAAGGTGATCGGTCCTATGCTGATCGAGCTAACCCAGACTCCGATATGACTCATCGACCTCGAGTTGGAATTCAAAGCCTCGGCGTATTCTTGCCCGATCAGGTCCGCACCAACGATTGGTGGCCGGCGGAGGTGGTCGAACAATGGCGAGCCCAGGCCGCGGCCCACGCCGACAAGCGGCCGCCGCCCCCGACCTTCGACGGCGAACAGCGGGTTCGCGAGGCGATGGCGCGCTACACCGACGATCCCTTCCAAGGGGCGACACAGCGGCGGAGGATGCCCGAAGGGATGCTCGCCGCCGACATGGAGGTCGCCGCCGCCCGGGAGGCGATCACACGCGCGGATATCGATCCTGCCGCGATCGACTTCGTGATCCTCCAGTCCTCGGTCCCGGACATCCTGACCACCAACGGCGCCTGCACCATCCACGAGACCCTCGGCCTGCGCCGGACCTGCCTCGCGCTGACCATCGACGCGGTGTGCAACGGCTTTCAACAGCAGATGACCCTCGCCGACGCCCTGATTGGGGTCGGGCAGGCCGAGCGGGGCCTGCTCGTTCAGTCCTGCACCCTGTCGCGGGTCGTGCCCGACGAGGACCCGGTCTCGGCCTGGGTCGGCGATGGAGCCACCGCCCAGATCGTCACCGCAGTCGGCGGCGACCGGGGCCTGCTCGGCTTCGCCCACGAGACCGACGGCTCCCTCCAGCGCGGACTGATCACCGGCGTCCCCGGCCACCAGTGGTTCGACGAGGGGCGGGTGATCGCCTACCGGGAGCACCCGCAGCGCGCTCGCGAGATGCTCTTGCGGCTGGCGGAGTTCGCCCGCAGCTCGGTCCACGCCGCCCTCGAGCACGCCGCCCTCACGACCACGGAGGTCGACTTTTACGCGAGCCACCAGCCCTTCGCGTGGTTTCGCCCGGTCACCCAGGCCCACGCCGAGCTCGACCACGCCCGCACTCTCGACACCTACAGCTGGGCCGGGAGCCTCTCGGCGGCCAACATTCCGCTGGTCCTCGCGACCGCCGAGCGCGAGGGTCTGCTCAACCCCGGTGACGTGGTCGCCACCCACGCTGGAGGCAGCGGCATTACCTGGGCGAGCCTCGTCATTCGCTGGGGTACCTGAGCTCGACGTCCCAAAATGCCACCGGCGGGCGCTGGCACAGCTCGATGTCGAAGGCGTTCGCGTGCATACCGTTGGTCCCCCGGCGCTCGGCGGGCAGGAGCGGCCGGACCAGCGCCGGGACTGTGAACAACACTACGGCGACCAAGCCCGAGACCACCGCCAGCACCCGCAGCGGGTAGTCGTGGACCCGGCAGGCCCGACGCAGAAACTCGCGCACCCCCGGCACGAACTGGGCGACCCGGACCAACAAGCTCGAGCCCAGAAACAGCCACACCCAAAACGAGGTGAAGAAACTCGAGAAAATGTAGATCCCCGAGACGTCATAGTTGAGCGTGCCTGGGGGGGTGCTGAAGGTCAGCCCTGCGATCGTGATGTCGACCATGCGGCTGAAGGTGAAGCTCTCCCGGCTGAGGCAGCCGACGGCGTAGCTCAGATGTTCGGGGACCAGGGGCAGCAGCAGCCAGCCCGAGAGCCACAGAAAGCAAAACACGATCGCGCAGGTCGCTGCGGCGTCGACCATCAGCCACCCGAGTTTGGCCGCCACACTCCGGCTCTCGCTCATACGCCCGAGCACGAAGCGGCTCTCGACCAGCGAGAGGTAGTCGGGGATGAGGTTGGTGAACACGGTGACGCCGCCGTAGATCAACACCAGCCCGACCACCCCGCCGTCCATCTCGGGTGGGTCCGCGAGTCCCCCCTTGTTGGCGAACCACATGATGAACGCGGCCACCAAGGCGACAAAGGAGGCCAGCGCCGAGCGCCCGATCTTCGGCAGGTGCAGGCCCAGACCGAAGACCGACACGGCCCGGGTCTGGAACAGGCGGTCAAACCACTCGATGAAGGTCTTGGGGAGCGCGTCGGCCCGGGCCTCGGCGGGGAGCTCATCGAGGAGCCAACCGCCGAGCTCGCCCCGGCCAGTGTCCTCGAGCGCCCGGTCCCCGAGCACGAACAGGGCGACCACCAGGACGACGATCAGCAGACAGGCGAGGAACTGTCCCACGGGCCAAGTATAGCCAATCGAGTCAATCGCGCGGCGCTCGAAACCGAACGCTATACTCGCACCGTGGGTGAGTCCAGCGACGGCCAGCTCGACGCAGCTGAACGTGACGCACGAGCGGCCACGTTGACCCGAGAGATCAGGGCCCTGCGCCGCGAGCCCCTCGAAGCTGGGCGGGCCCCCATCGAGGTCGCCCTCGCCGAGCTTCGGGCCCTCGCTCGAGACGGCCGCAGCGCCTGCACCAACGCCCTCACCAACGCCCTCCTCGAGATCCAGATCGCCGCCTTGGAGCGGGGAGACAGGCGCGAGGCCTGGGCTCGCCTCGATGAGGTCCGCGCTCGCCTGCACGGAGAGGGCGCCCCCGACCTGCTCCACGATCGACTCGCGGCCGCCCTCTACAACACCCACCAGGGCGGCCTGCTCTTGAATGACGAGCCCATGCGCCTGGCCGCCCTCGACGAGCTGCGGGTGCGCGCCCGCACCGATCCTTCAGCCTCGGCCTGCCGGGTCGCCCTGGCCGAGATCCTCGCCGACCGCCAGCTCGAGCTGTGCCGCCGCGGCGACGCCACGGCCGCCCACGCCCAGCACAGCCGGCGGCTCCAGCTCGAGCTCCGGGGTCTCTACGCCGCCGACCCTTCCGTCCATGTCGCGCGCGAGCGAGCCCGGGGGCTCTACGCCCAGCTCCTGAGCAGCCAGGG